>Ga0307507_10001852_pt1 | contig 46214 bp, 24 predicted proteins | sample 7_EM_MG_FD_207223 | JGI IMG/M metagenome (GOLD analysis project Ga0307507, IMG submission 207223) | Populus trichocarpa ectomycorrhiza microbial communities from riparian zone in the Pacific Northwest, United States - 7_EM | ecosystem: Host-associated > Plants > Roots > Unclassified | place... | reverse complement strand
CCCAATTTAAGCTCCGAACCGGTTCGCGAACCGGTTCAACCGGTTTAACCAGATGATATTTGATATATTGTAAGGCTTGGCATGGTGTTGAGTTACAATTAATCGTCGACAACAATATATTTGACAGTGTCTTTCTCATTACCCTCATCTTCCTCCTAGCTCTCATCGTCCTCATCGCCCTTATCGCCCCCATCGCCCTGCCCCTTCCTGCTCACCTCCTTCACCAGCTTCCTGATCTACATTACTCTGTGCATTGGAATCTTTTTTGGCGGCAGGAGCCTTGCCCGTAGAACGACTACTACTTACAAGACTGCCTCTTCCTCTACGCAACGATCGACTGGTTGAAACAACAAAGCCCTCCATCGAATTGGCGACAGGTAGAAATGAGGGCAATGAGGATAAGGCAGTAAGGCGACGTGAGATGGAGGCGACGCGTAGAAATGGGCGACGCACAACACCAAGTTCGGCTCTCAAAATAGTATGTGGAAATGAGGTGGTAGATCTTGACGATTTAGTGGCTTCGGCTCCCCTATGTGGCGTGCGCTCTTACCCAAATCATCACCGCCAAAGGCCTATACTAACTCTACTGGTTTAGCTGGTTACCTGGTTAATTAGAGAGCTTCAAAACCAACCAGCTGGAAGCCAATCAAAGCTCCGAACCGGTTGCGATTTTGAAGCTTTTCCAACCAACCAACCAATAAGCGAACCAGACCAGTACCGTAGAATCTTGCGAAATTCATCGAACGCTAGCAAGGGTAGTACAGCATCTAGCCATATTTAGAAGGCGGTCAGATTCTGCCTATATCAATAAACCGAAGGCCCGTTTCAGGACCGTGTATGCTTCTTACGAACTTATTCAAACCCTTTATCAAATGCGTCTTATTGAATACTTCGAATGCCTCTCCAAGAAATCAGCGGTAATATCCAACATGCTCCGCCCCCAAAGAAGCGCCCTGGGCTATTTATTGATATGGGCAGAATCTGACCGCCTTCTAAATATGGCTAGATGCCGTAACCATCCTTGCTAGCGTTTGATGAATTTCGCAAGATTCTACGGTAACAGCACTGATTTGGGGCATATTAACGTAAGTGATGGGGTTATGAAGGTGTCCCTAGTTATGAAGGTTTTGAACACCAAAGTACCCGAGAATACCGATTTGGTGGCAAATAACTAGTAAAACCCATTTAAAATCATCGCATTGTTATTAAGGAGCTTTAAAGCCATAAATATATATAATAAAGTCTATATTAAGTCAATTTTTGGTATTTTAGAGCTCAATTTCCCGCTCAATTTCCCACTTAATTAGTTGTAAAGGGTTACTAATTAACTTAACATCCTTATCTAAGGACTCTTCGTCGCTTAAATTGCTCCTATTATTATCCTCTTGCTCTTGCTAAGTGTCCTCTAGTAAAGCAGCTTCTTCTACTACCTTCTTGGCGGCTTCCTAAAGTTGCCGAATAAAAGCAGCAGCAGTAGCGGCGGCAGTAGAGGACTCCTCTGCCCGCTTCCAGAGCTTTTCTACAGTTAACGGTTTTAATATTGTATAATTGGCTGCTATTTAAGCCGCTAATTAAGCTTCTTTAGTATTCTTTCTACAAGCTATATTGGCGGCAGTAAGAGAGCTTTATTGCGCCTTCTTAGCTACCTTTCCTGCTTCTCCTGCCTCTCGCTAGTATTCTTTGGCCAGCTTTTTTACATCCGTAGCTTTCTTCCTAGCCTTCTTCCTAGCCTTAACTTGTTCCTTAGCAAGTGCTATAGCTGCTTAACAATCTTTTTTAAGCTGTTCTTTAGTAAGCTTGGTATGCTCTTTAGCCTTACTAGCGGCCTACTTAGCAGCAGCAAGCTCCCTTACTGCTTCTAGAGTAAGAACTAATTCGGTAGAGAGTATATTCCATTTACGTTTTTTTTTAGCCTTCCGCTCCTCAGCATATTGCCAAAGATTATTATTTTCTACTTGCATAAGCTCTAAGCCTTCCTCTAAGGATTATAGGTATTGTATTAACATTAAAACAACTACCTCTATTGCCTCCAGCGACGTTTCTAGATGAAGGATCGTGCGCGTATACCAGGCTCGAGTATGCTTGCTATTGGGTGGTAAAGGATGCATAGGGGAGGATAAGACCGTCGTGTGCTTAAGGGCAGATAGAGGCGTAGATGGCCGTATAGAGGAAGGTTGTGTAGAGCAACAATTAAGAGCTTAATTTAGGTTAAGGGGAAGGAGGCCTGCTGCTTTAAAGGCGCTCCTAATTAACTCCCTAGGATAAATTTACGGCCAAATCTTACCAAGTATTTATAGAAAATAGTCTCTATTAATACCAGTAACGCCGTAAGCTGCATATTTATTAACCTTAGGTAAATATAGTTGTTTAAAAACTGAAAATATAACCAAATCTAGTGGCTGCAGGAGGTGTGTTAAATATAGTAGTAGGCAAATTAGTATAATCTTTTTAGACTAGCAGAACTTAATAAACTTAATATTAATATAGCTACTGTGGCCGTTTATAATTAAGAGTTAATAGCCGTTATATTTATTATTAGTTTTACCCCCTATTGCCCCTTAGTCCATTGGGTATAGCGCTTAAAGTGCTCTAGCCATTATACACTAAGCTCTTAATTTAACTATCCATTTTTGCTTATTGCAATTATATACTCGCCTATAGCTTTCTCTACTTTCTGCTATAGCAATTCTATATATTACCGTCCTTTAAAAATAATAAACGGTAGAATTATCCGCCCTTATATACTAATTAAATTAATCTACAAAACCCACTCCTAAGAGCTGTTAATTGTCTTAAAATTAATAATATTACCTCTTAACACCACTACCTTAGCACTATATGCAAAGCCCATAGCGTAACCAGTCTTATCCATATTCCATATATTAGCGTTATTAATATTGTACTAAGTCTTTGCATTAGAGTAGTTGGTAAAAAACCTCTTAACTAGAGTAGGACTATTACTAGCAATAGCGCGTTCTAAGCTAATTAATTATATATAGTAAGTATAAAGCTCTTCCTACCGTTTTAAGAAGCTATATATCTGTTACGGCGCTGGTGGAAAACGGTGGATTATGGTAGACGTTATGGTAGACGCCGAGTTATATGAGTCCACGTGACTAGAGGACCGCATAAAACTTCGTACAGCGCTGCTATTCTTCTCCCTTCCTTTCTCTAGCTTTGGATCCTCGTTTATAGACTACTAATTGTACAGGCTTGCGCGTCCCTTATGCTATGCTTGTGCCTTAATTAACTGAGTTGCTAATATTATCTAAAGCTTAACTACTCTTTCTTCCTGAGAAGGAACTTAAATATATCTATAAAGGATATAGAATAGGACCCTAAGGACATTACTAGAACTATAAGGACAGGACAGACCCCTAAGAACTAAAAGAATATGAACAGAACGCGAAACCTAAGAATAGAACACGCACGGACCAGAACCCCTAGAAAATAAACAAACACCAAAAATTACCTAATACCCCTACCACTATGCCAAGAAATACAGCAGCTGGCAAAGCCGCTGTAGGACCCGTAAATACCTCTAATAGTGAAATAGTCGCCGTCTTAACCCCCTAGGAAGAGCTCGTAGCAGCTAATGCCGAAATTAAACGGCTTTGAGAGCTGCTTAAAACCAGAGATACCCCTACACCTAGCAAGGAGTTATTAGACACCTAGAGACTTGCTATAGTCCTTAAGACCCTAGCCTAACGTACAGCATTAGCATCGTCGTGGTCTACAAAGGTTGTGGACCCCCTATTGCTTATAGATAGAACTAACCCTACATTTAATAATTGGAAGCTTTAACTACAAGACAAGCTTAAAGTTAATATAGACCACTTCCCTACTACTTAAGCTAAAATGGCCTACGTCTTTGGCCGTACTGGCGGGGACGCACAGACGCATCTATATCCGTAATATGCCTAGGACTCAGCAGACCCCTTCCTCTCTAAAGAAGAGATAGTTAACTACCTGTCTTCTATTTATAAGGACCCCTTTAAGATACAGAACGCCCGCCTTAATTACAAAGCTCTTAACATAAAGACGACGGAGACCTTTTTAGCCTTTTAGACCCGCTTTCTGCACCTAGCCGGCTAAGCCTAAATTCCTTATAAAGACCTAATGCTAGACCTCTTTAATAAGCTTACCCTAGACCTACAGCGCGCCGTACTGCTAGTTTTTACTACTGTATAAATGCTAAAGGTACTTATGGACCACTGCCTAGCTATTAACCAAGGCCTCTGTTAAATTAAGGCATGATCTAAGTGGTATAAAGCTAGAAACTCTCTAAACTAGACTACAAGCACTTTATAAATGGCCTGTAACACCCTAGTACGATCTGCAACTCCTACAGCACTAGCTGTATAGCCCGCCGTTAATTTAGCAGCTAGCCGTATAGCTAGTCCTGCTGCGGGTCCGGCGCATAATTAGCCTATATATAATAACCCCTATAAACAGGCCCTTAGTAATTAAGGAGCTTGCTTCTTATACGGCCAGAAAGACCACTTTGTAAAGAATTACTAGACAAAGGCAAAAACGGGCGAGGTTCTATTAATTTAGAAGGACAGTACGGAGTTAGAAAAAGAGAAACCTTAAAGGAAGACTCCTCTCTAGGGTTAAAAGGGATTAATATGTTATATGTTGATCTAGGTTGGCTAGTTGGTGGAAAAAGCTGCACTATCCCTTGTACCTTATTTCGTAATGGATATTAAGTTTTAACCTCTGCTTTAGCTAACTCTGGAGCAAATGCCTTTGCCTTAATAGACACCTAGTGTGCTGTAAAGCTGGCTGACTTTTTAAATGCACCCCTTAAAGAACTGCCCAAACTAATTTCTATTCGCGGGTATAATGGACGAATAGGGCTACCTATTACGACTATCTTGCGGATTTACCTCCGTATTGACGGACAAAGGTAGTATAACGTCCCCTTTCTTATTACGGACCTTGGGAGCCACAATATAATTATAGGGAGAAAATGGCTAGCCTATTTAGGCTTACAGCTTGACGTATAGAATAGACGGCTTATCTAGCCTAAAACCCTACCCCTAACCCCTTCCTTTATAAAAGAAATCAGTATTACAATGGAAAACCTTATACGGCCCTAGATTAATACTATTTACTAGGCTAATGCTATGCGCAAAGACTAGGCCTTTAAGAAGGATATACGTCTTAATCCTTAACAGATCCGTATACTACGCCGCCCCTAGACTGTATATATTATGCCATCCGCACTAGAGACCTAGGAAGTTAGTAGTGACCTAGCTAAGCCCCCTATAGAGAACCTAGGCCCTACGCAGCCCTAAAGGAAAACCAGGGATATTGGACGCCATACTAAGCTAATAGACAGGAAGGATAACTTACGGAAAATGGAATATAAGCTGAGGAAGACTATATACCCTATACCGTAAGATATGGCCCGACGAGCGTCTGTAAAGAAACCTATAGACCTCCCACCAGTCGATATCTGCTGTATTGGCGCTGTAGGATTCTACTGGAACTTGGTTTAGCCTGATACTATTACCTTTACGACTAGCCTGTACAAAATTGATTAAATGCTTAAGGAAAAGGAAAGCGAGCTTAGCGGACAGGAAAGCGAGCTTATGGATAAGGAACTAGTAGAATAAAAACTGCCTAATTAATACTGGAAATTTAAGGACGTATTTTTTAAGGTAGTGTTGGATATACTTCCGCCTTACTAACCGTATAACTATAAGATCAAGATTAATCAAGGTAAGGGAAGCACCTTTAGCTTTAGCCCTCTCTACCTATAGTCTATTGCCGAATTGTAGGCTATAAAGTAGTACCTTATTGACAACCTTAATAAGGGCTTTATTAAGCCTAGCCAAGCCTCTTTTAACTTATCTATTCTCTTTGCTAAAAAACCAAATGGAGGACTGCGCTTCTGTATTAACTACTGTAAGCTAAATAATATAACCCGCAAGGACCGCTATCCACTACCCTTATTTAATAAGACTTTTGCCCGAATAAGTAGAGCTAGGGTCTTTATAAAGCTTAATATCCGCCAGGCCTTTTACTAAATTAGGATAGACCCTAGGTCTAAAAAGCTTACTATATTTTAAACCTGTTACGGAACGTATAAATGTAAGGTACTTCCTTTTAGACTAACTAATAGACCAGCTACGTACCAGCGGTACATAAATAATGTACTCTTTAACTACCTTAACGACTTCTATACGGCCTACCTAGATAATATTATGATTTACTCTGAGAATGAGCTGGAACACAAGGAGTACGTCTATAAAGTCCTATAATGGCTCTACGAGGCTAGTCTCCAGGCCAATATTAAGAAGTTAGAATTTAGTGTTAAGCGTATAAAGTACCTAGGTTTTATTATTAGTATAGATGGAATTAAGGCCGACCCAGAGAAAACGGCTGTAATTAACTAGTGGACACCCCTACAGACCGTAAAGGGGGTATAATTATTTTTAGGTTTCTGTAACTTCTACTAACGCTTTATTAAGAACTATAGTAGGATTGCCCAGCCTCTTAACCGCCTTACTAGGAAAGACCAGCCATTCTACTTTAACGCTATATATATATAGGCCTTTAATGAGCTTAAAAAGCGGCTGGTATTGGCTCCCCTACTTACCTACTTTAACCTAGAACGGCCCTTAATGCTAGAAACTGATGCCTTAAACGGTGTAATAGCCAGTGTTTTTTCCTAGAAGCAACTAGACGGAGAATGGCACCCTATTGTATACTATTTAAAGACTATAATAGATGCTAAGCTAAACTACCATATCTATAATAAAGAAATGCTGGCTATTATCTCTAGCTTTTAGCACTGGTGTGTATAGCTAGAGGGGACCCCTAAGCCTATTAAGGTAGTTTTGGATTATAAGGCCCTGGAATACTTTATAACAACCAAGGCCCTTATGGCCCGCTAGGCACGCTAGGCGGATATCCTATCTTAGTTTAACTTCTTGATTATATATAGACTAGGCGCTATGAACCGTGTAGATGCTCTTATAAGGCGTAAATAGGACCTAGGTAACTAGGTGGCTGTAAAGATCTTATTACGGACCTAGGCACTACTATAACTAGAGCACCTTAACCCCTAGATACAGGCAAAACTAAATACGGACCCTTTAGATGCTAAGATATGCCCCATTAACTCTACGGAACTTGACCTTATTAATAAACTGCTGTAGGCAAACCGTACGGCCCCTTCTCTATAGGAGTGCTGCGAAAAGGTAAAGGATGCTACTAGCCCATGGTCCCTTAAAAACGGACTGCTTAAGTACTGGGAACGGCTGGTAGTAGCAAAGGAACAGAATTTATGGACTTAGCTTATTGCTGAAGTATATACTTAGGTCTCTACAGCTTACCCTAGAAAAAATAAGACCTATAGAATTATTAGCAACCGCTACTACTGGCCCAGAATGGTTATGGATATTAACTGCTATGTATAGAACTGTAACAACTGCTGTAGGTTTATAATTCCATGAGACAAGACCCTAGGGCTATTAAAGCCACTTCTGATACCAGAACGCCCCTGGCAGTATATCTTTATAGACTTCCACAAGTTACCTACGGACCGCGATAGATATAATATGGTTATAATCCTAGTTAACTGCTTTAGTAAGCGCCTATTCTCAATCCCCTGTTATAAGAATATTGATGCTAAAGAGGCGGCCTAACTGTATATCCACTATGTCTACTAAATTTATGGATTACTAGATACTATCATATCCAACCATAGGCCGCAGTTTATATTGGCCTTCTAGAATAAGTTTACCTGGATCCTAGGTATTAGGCTAAAGCTCTCTACAGTATACCACCCCTAGATAGATGGTTAGACGGAGATTATAAATCAGTACTTAGACCAGAGACTCCGGCCCTTTATTAACTACTTTTAGGACAACTGGAGCGGACTACTACCTATAATAGACTACGCCCAGGCAACCCTACTCTATAACTCTACGGGGTTTGCACCTATTTAGCTAGAAATGGGATACTTACCCCATATAAGCTTTGACTGGAAGAGACTAGAAGGACCATAGACTGTACGCAAAAAACTATCTTATAAGGAAGCACAGCAGTATGCTAGACGCTTAGAAGAAGTATAAATGGTAGCCTATAAGAATCTAAAGAAGGCCCAGAAATTGATAGAATAGTAGGCAAATAAGCATAGGCGCGAGCCCAACTTTACCGTAGGCGATAAGGTCTGGGTTATAATAAAGAACTAGAAGACAGAATGGCCTAGCCATAAGCTAGACTATAAAATGGTAGGACCGTATAAGATCCTTAATAAAGAAGGCAACTTATATAAGGTTAAACTCCTAGACTTAATTAAAGTCCACCCTATTTTCTTACTAGATAAGCTACGGAAAGCTATAAATAACCTACTACCTAGATAAAAGAATAAGCCTCCACTACCGATTTAAGTTAATAGCGATGATAAATAGGAAGTTAATAAAATACTAGCCTATAAACTAGTATAAGGAACGCTAAAATACCATGTCTAATAGAAAGGTTACAATCTAGACCTAACCTAGTACCCCGCCTGGAACTTTATAGGTTGCCCCTAGAAGCTTAAAGAATTCTATAACTAATACCCTAACAAGCCAGGACCCCCGAAGTATCTAGACAAGTAGATGGAGTACTAGTATAGCGAAGATAATAAGCTACCTATTAAGCATACAGATAAGAACACCCTACGGACATAATACGGACATATAAAGCCTAAGGGCAGGCTTTTTCAGAGGGGGGGGGTAATGTTACGGCGCTAGTGGAAAACGGTGGATTATAGTAGACGTTATGGTAGACGCTAAGTTATGTGAGTCTACGTGACTAGAGGACCGCATAAAACTTCACACGGCGCTGCTATTCTTCTCCTTTCCTTTCTCTAGCTTTGGATCCTCGTTTATAGACTACCAATTGTATAGGCTTGCGCGTCCCTCATGCCGTGCTCGTGCCTCGATTGACTGAGTTGCTAACAATATCTATTTTATACTAAGTGGCGCAATTTTAGTGTAGTAGGGAAAGTTAGAGTTTTCACGCCAAAGAATAAGCGTCGCAATTATCCAAATTGTATAGTATTTTTCAGCCAGGCAGGTATTACGATAAATGACTTAAGCTGGCTGGTAGGTAGAGATATAGAATTGTATAAGTGATCTGTCTTATTTAAGGTGGCTCTAAGAGCCCTAATATACTTAAGAGAATTGACCCCCTATAGGGGTCCCTAGAGAGTGATGATATAGGTTAAAACTAGACTAATACTGTCTAATACGGACGTCGAATAGCACCCGTTGCACCTCTGTAATAAGGCTACCTCCGTGGCCAATACACCCCCTTAGATTTGACGCAGAGCGTTAGAGCTAAATTACCGGATTAGGCAGTTGGGATAGATAAGCTAGTAGTAAGCTTTGCTATTATCTGAGCGTTAATTGACTAGATGTCTGATATCGCGGAGCCCTACTACTTTAACGAATTTTTAATGATTTTGCTTTGAGAGAGCTTTAGTTAGTCTATCTGCAGCCATCTTGCTTGTTGGTACCCATTATACGACAAAGCTTCCGTTTTATACCTCTTGGCGAAGCTAGAATTAATGGATATCTATATATTAGAGTTTTGTAGATATTATAGGAGTCTCCTTTATTACAATCCATACTAACTGCTAATTGTCGCAATTAATAATAATGTCCTGTTCTGGATTAAATCTAATAGCTTTAAATATCCGTACTATATGCTCGACCTCCCTACTGATATATAAGAGAGCTAGGAGTTCTGCCTCTATAGTAGACTTTATAACTACCTTTTATCTAGTTGCCTGCTATACTATAGGCTTATTAAATAAGCTTATTAAGAAGCCCTATAAGCTCTGACGTGTTGGAGCATTATTAGTAAAGCTGGTATTAGAAGCAGCTTTTAGAACCTAGTTTATCTTATACGGCGTAATAGTAGAGAACTTAAGAGTGAGGTATCTGGTATTATAGAGATAGGTAAGCAATCTGTTAATCTCCGTAAGATAAGCTAGTAACGGATTTTATAAGAACTTAGCTAGCCTACTAACTAAAAAAGCGACGTCTGGTTGTGTAGTAGATGTAGGATATGTTGTAGAACCTATACAGCGTTGATATCCTTTTGTCTAATTTAGCATAGCTTCTCCCTTATACAGTGTTAGTTCCTGGCCCGATAGTGGTGTAGCTAATGGCTTTAGATATTCTAGATAGTATATTAAGACTAGCTTCTTAAGATACTGATCTAGACAGAGCTAGAGCTTTCCCTTTTGTTAATCTCGTATAATACGAGTATTTAGAAATAACGTGAATTAAGGTATTTGGCGTATCTTAAATTAATTTTGTAGCTACTATAGGATGTCCTATATCTGCTGATAATAGCTTGGGTGTCCTATAATTAGGATATTATTAATGTAGAAGAATACAAAGATAGGTTTAGTAGGGTATATATAGAGACATAGCTCGTCTGGTACAGCTTTTAAACCTATGCTTTGTAGAGCAGCAGACATTTCTAAAAACCATAATTTAGGAGATTTATGTAGTCTGTACATTACCTTTTTTAGATAGAGAGAGAATCTAGGCGGTAGGTCTATACCCTTAGGGGGAATAAGGTAGACCTTATTATTAACTAAGGCATTAACAAAGGTGTTTACGGCGTTAATCTATATAATGTCCAGGTTGAAGCCAGCGATTAGAGCGTAAAGTAGACGGAAGGTTTAATAGGCTGCCGTTATAGCTTTGACCTCCTCTTATGAGACTGCTTGGAGGTCTTTATAGACAACTAGACGAGCTTTAAATTTTATAATAAAGCTATCTGAATCTTTCTTATACGTAAAGACCTATATAGTAGGAAGTTAATAAACCTTCTTAATTAGTTACACCTTGTCCTAGGTGTGTTTTCCTATTAAGGCCTTTGTTTTGGTATAAGCAGCTGCTTTAAACTCTGTAGCGTACTTATAATTAAGCATCTCTTTCTAAGACCTTAGTGGTGGTAGAAAGTTGTCTTAATATCCATACGTCTTTATAGCAGTAGTGTAGAAAGCGTAAGCTAATAGTGTTGTATCTAGATTAATAAGCTTATTATTACCGTTATTAATTTGAACTGTAAAGGCTCGTTATTATAAATTCTGATTTAGCATATCTTTCTTCTTTACTATAGGCCGCTTTTTACGGCTAGAACGTCTCTTACCCCCTAATAATGAGCCTGCTGTTATCTGAGGTTTGGAATAAGGTATAGGGTCTATAAATAGTGGTTTAGTGACTTTAGAAGATAACTAAGTAGTAGATAGTATCTATAGCGTAGATGCTACTGTAGATGGTAATTGCTAAGGTGCTGAAGACGCTAATAGTATAGACGGTTCTAGAGTTAGCTCTAGGGTAGGTAGCTAACAGAGTTCTTCTATTAAGATCTGAATGCTTTTTAATATAGGAGTAATATTAATATTTGCTAAATACGGCAGTCTTATATCTAGTTCTTTGTTAAAGTTCTCTATTTAGTCCTTACTGCTATCTTAAAGATTATCTAGTAGGTCCTAGACTTGCTAAAAACGGTCCTTTTAAGCCTATAAGATAATAAGGTGTTCTAGTATTTTGGGAGATTAATATCTCTTTAACTTATTAATTCGTATATTATAAGATCGGATAATACGGTTGGTGGTTGGTATCTATATCCTATATATATTTAACGCTTCTATACCAACAAGATAACCTATTTGGGCTTATGGCTTAAACTTTACTTTCCTAGGAATGCCGTATTTAATAAGCACGTAGGTTAAAGATCTGGCTATATAAATCCCTGCTAGCCATGGCTTCTGTTTATATAGTATCTTAAATAGGGTCTTCCAGTTAATGGACTTAATAGGAGTTTAATTAAGTAGGAATACTGCAAGAAGCACAAACTCGGGCCATAGATCTATAGGTAACTTTGCTTTAATAACAGCAGTCCTTACTTATTTAGAAATGGCTCTCCCTGACCTCTCTATAGGTCCATTTTAAGCTAGGGTATATGGCGTTAATTGCTTAATAACACCTCTATTAAGCTGGATAAGGTTTTTTACCCTAGCGCCTACCCCTTACTCCTTATCTATATGCTAAATACGGATACCTTAAGCATTAAATTTCTTCGCAAATGCTATTATTGATTTGAAGAGTAGGAGTAATATCTCTTACTTATAGTTTTTAATAGGAAAAGCATAATAGTACTTTATATAGTTATACTAAAAATAAGCTATATACGTGTCTCTATTAAATCCGTCTTCTTTTATAATAATATTAAAGTAAACACGTTTAAAAGGGTAGGTTCCCTTTATTAATACTTTATAAGATATCTACTGGTTTATCTTTCTAAGAATATATGGTTTATAAAATGGTACACTATATGGAGTTCTTCCTCTGTCTATCTTAACTACTTTAACCCTGTTTGCCGCAGTTGGTAGATAATCCACTAACTCTATATTATAGTGTAGTAAGCGTTGATGCCATACTCTATTATATACTGAGGTCTTAAAGAATCTGGTAGACGTAGCGTAGGTAGTAGGAGTAGGTAGTAAGCAGGCGATGGTATTAATGAGGTAGAGACCTCTATATTCTATAATGTTGGTAAATAGGCTTCCGTCATCCTTATAGCGTAGATGGTTTGTAGATTGGTTAATAATTACTCCAACCTTGCGGAGCTTTGCTGCGGATATTAAATTAGTATAAAAATATGGAGCGTACGCTATGTTCCTTAATGTCAGATACCGAGTTAGGCGTTATTAGCCCACCTTAATTGCCAAGTTAATATCACCATATCTATGGATTTCTGCCCCAGAATCTCCAGCTGTTGCTATAGATATGCTTGGCTTGAAATTATAGAAGTATCTAATTGTTGGTATGCTTTAACAACGTGCAAAATACATATATCACAATGATATGTACTATGCGGTGTTATAGATAGATGTTGTCTCTTTAATACGAAGAAGGGTGAGGAACTTAAGGTTCCTTACTACGCTAGTGCCGCGGTAATACGTGACGGCAACTTGCCTTACGTAACGGCAACTTACCATATATGGCGGCAATTTGCCTCCTATTGCAATGCAATATATTCTAGCTACACTGGGAGTACTTTAGAAAATGCGGAGGACTAGTATCCTACAACTATACAGTTCGAAAATCTATATATACGCTTCTCTTTCTTTTCTTCCTTCCTTCCTTCCTTCCTTATGCCTTTATATTAGTGCTATTGTTAGTAGCACGTTTTACCCATTCTACTGTCTTTAACTTGATTTGGTTTGTGTTAATAAGTCACTTAAGAGCTAATAACGGTTTGCTTTTAGTTATAGCGTCCATAGGGTTACTGTCTCCATCAATCTATTTAACTTCAGCTATTTCGCGTCTTTTATATAACTGACATAGGCACATAATATTAATCATAAGTCTCTTCTCCTATGTAGTTCCTAGTTTAACAAGGCATTTATAGATCAACTTTAAATCGGTGCAAAGGATAAGCGGTAGGCTGATATTAAGTTGCAATTTAACTATGGCCTTAATTGCAGCGCCGATGTCAAAACCATAGGCCATAGCATATAATTTGGAGGCTAGTACGCTTCTAGTAATTCTCTTGCACTTAACTAAGGACCAGTGGATGATGTTCGCCTTATTTAATAAGTCTGCTAGTACTAGGATGTATCTAATCTATAATAAGAGATCCTTGTTATTTGCAAATAAGGAATTAGTAAATATAAGTAGTTATAATATCTCTGTGTTAAGTTTAATAAAGTTTAAACCTCTTATTAGGTTCTTAATTTGCCACTAAATTCTCTTATTAAGTAGTTTTGCGTCTTTCTCGTTAGGGTTAATTACCTGGGCAGCGTAGGATAAATCAAAAAAAGCTTTAGGCTGGCATATGGACGCAATATAAGCTCCTCTTGCTCGTTGGGCGATGTATTAGTCCTTAAGTATAAGTGCTATGCCAACAGTGCCTCTGGAACTAGTTGTTGTAATAGCTTCCTTAGTATTAATAAGGGTCAAGTTCTAGCATTAGCGCTCCTATATAAGCGTAATTATATAATCCTGTTGTTGGATAATACCTCCGTTGAACTTAATTAGGTGTTCCAGCGTAAGTTATTCGCGTTCCTTGGTTAGGAACTTAGCTTTCTTAATCTTCTCCTATTCTGAAGCTGCAAAGACTAAGTTGGCTAGTAGGAGGGTATTATTAGTCTATAAACCAACTATTCCAAAATTTGTGGGGTTGTTAAGGTGGAGTAAGTAGGGGTTATAAGTAGATTGGCTTATATTTAGTTCTTTAATATGGTGGTTATAGTAAGTCTTAAACCAATAATTGCCTGCCTTAGGAATGCCGTATAAAGGTCTAACAACCTTTAGAATTATGCCTTGTAAGACTTTAAGTGCCGTACTAAGTTCGAGAGGTGCCCTAATATAGAAGTCTCGATTTAGTCTTATAGCTAATTATATATAGGCCTGTGAAATATCTCGTAAGTAGAGATGTATGCCACTGTTCTAAGTTATGGCCGTAATATAGAGAATAAGGCGTTGGCTGACTTGTTAGATTATAGGTAATTAGGTTAATATAAGGTCTTTTTCTAAGTTATTATATACCTATACAACTAGTCTTAACTTCTTAAAGGCTTTATTAGAACCGGGGTTCTTAATCTTATTAATAAATCTAGAGTTAAATACTCTGTTGCTTTGTGGTATATCTTTAGGGTTAACTAGTTTAAAAACTCCTTTCTTAAGTAATCCCTTAATTTTCTTCTGGCGTAATACTACAAACTAATTAGACTTTGTAAGTTGATCATTATCCTTATCTTGTAAATATATTAAAATGTTCGCGGCACTAGCTTTAATAGGGTACTTACATAGTCTACCTCTTCCACGCTTAACGGGTTAAGGTCCAGGCTTAGTTTAAGGTGGTTTGCTTTTATTATTTTCTAGTTGCATATTCTCTGTAATCTTAGGGTCTACTAGATATGGTTTCACAACCGTGCTGCGGAAGTTGGTGGGTCTGTGGGGAAGTTATATAGTATAGGTCTCATTTTTAATACTAAATAGGTTGTGCGGACCAGACTAGTAGCTAGGTTGGCCTATAGGTCCTTCTCTCTATACCAATATAGGTGAGTTAAGTGGTAGGTTATGGATTGCAGTTGTTTTAGGTCTATTGCACATATTAAGGGCATCTGCCACTTAGCGCTTAGCTCTAAGCTTCTTAACTTCTTCTATAGCCTTTTTAGGAGCTGCTGCTTGTTGTATAACTGTAGGGTTAGGTGCGTTGGATTTCACTATATATGGGTAAGCTCCAAATACTAGTAAGGTGGGTATAAGACCGTTAGGGCCTGCGGAATTGTTAATTGCTTTAAAGGCTATTTATAGGGCTATGTCCTTACTAATATCTAGCAGTTCTGCAGTAATGATATAGTATATGCAACGGAGGGGGCTATGGTAGCGTTTTACCATTCCAACTAAATTATGGGCTTTAATAGATACACTTCTTATAACTATTCCAAATATTGTGGCGTATTGTTTGAATTCCTTGCTTATAAAATTCTTGCTTATATTATGTGTGATAATATTAGGAGGTCCTAGGTATATATTAATCCAGCACATTTGTAATACATCCCATGTATACTTAGCGCTAATGTTTTGCAGCTATCTGCTAGCTTAAAATCGTATTCCTTTATTAATAATATATAAAAGGGGTGCGCTATTAATATATATAATATTAACCACAATTAAATAGTTGAAATTAATATTATTATATAAGGTAAATCTGAATCTACTAGGCGACTTTCCATGTTTTTAATAATGGTGGTAGTAGCGTGTAAGATAATCTAAGGTCTTGCTGTTAATATCATACCCTAAGCGTTTAAGTATTTATATAAGACGCTTAGCTAAAGGGTGGCCAAAACGGCAATGTAGTCGCTTTAATTCTACGTCGGTAAGGTAGCAGGGGTTTTATTTAAATAACTCAGTTAAATAAGTATATAGGGATGTGTTCTAAAGTAGGAAAGGGTGGCCAAAGCGATATATAACAGGTACTTCGCTCTAAGGGGTGATTAGCATATTTTTTAGGTTATTATAGTACACTTATAGGTGATCCATGTCTGCTAAGTAAAGCAAAAATGGGGTGTTGACCTTAATAATATAAAACTCAATTTTGCTAATTAGGGTGATTACTTTAGCTAATCTAATTAATAAGGTTAATCTAATGCCAAACTATACGTTAACCATGCCTTGTGTAGTGGTATTGAGCTGTACATCAGTATCAAGTCTCTAAAATGCCAAGAATTGGCCATATCCTGCTGTGGATTATTTAGATGCTCCTATGTCAATCATTATACCTATAAACTTGTCTGCAGTATAGCGGGACGTGGATATGGTTGCATTGTAGGTAAAGGGGTCCTAGTTAGTTATAATAGGTACTATATTATCTATAGTTGTGACCAAATGGCCAAAGGCTTTATTAGCTAGGGTAGTGGCTATAGAAATTGCTTTCTACTATTCCACTTGGCCAAGGGAGGTATAGTAGTAATTAATATTCAGTTATAAGTTCTTATTAGTTGCCTTATAACTTATATTAATAGTTAGTGCTTAAAAAGCTTCCTTAAGCTCTTCTTTTAAGTTGGTATTGTTATCCTTGTAATCTATAATATATTAGTTAAGTTGTTTCTTAAATTGGTTATTAAATTTGCTAAACCTATCTCTATTAGCAGTTCTAAATTTAGCTTTAGACTCTTTTTGCTCCTCCTTAGTATGTTTCTATAAGCGACATCCTTCCCTGTTATATATAAAGCAACGTGGTTTCTTTCGGTTGCGGTTATATAGAGGGTTATTGCGGTTACTACGGTTGTAGTTATTATCTCTTTTATAGAACCGTCGGTCTGTGAAGAAGGCTTATGTCTTCTCTATATACTCTTTTTTGTATGCTATAATGGATGATTAAAGTTTATTAATAAGGGCTCTAAGGTTGTCCGGTAGGTTAGAGACTGTATATCTACATGCTGGTATTCCCTGGCAAGAAGTGACGATTTTATTGTAAAGAAAGTCTATAGTTTATAAGGTAGATCTAAGGCCATACTATAGTTAACAAAGTCTATAGATTAATAATTAGAGACATTCGCTTATTAACTTGTCTATATTTCCTGCTATTACTGTTATAAGTATAATGGTGTTCCACTTGTCTAAGTTCTTGCGTTAAAATCCTAGTCCTTTAAAGAAATTCCGAAGGTGCTCGCAAGCTTTAGCAAATAGTAGGCAGGACAGTTGGTTTGTATAGAAGTGGTCTAAAGCTAGTCCTTTTAGCATAGTAGGGAATGCCTTAAGGTAGGCTTCTTGGGGTATGTCCGCTTAATTGCAGATATTGTAGAATATTGTTAATTTGTAGTTAAGGCTTTTATTTATGCCACCGTATTTCTGCTCCTCTATGTATATCTTGGCTGCGTTCGCAATTTCCTTGCTATAGCTAGTTATAGTAATAGGGCGGTTCTCCTTATCTATAGATTATACGTGGAGTTGCTGTGTTATTATTGCAGGTTAAGGCGTAGTAGATAGTGTAAACAGGCTTGTTATTCAATCACCCAAGTTTCAATATTGAATTGAATTGAATGCCAAGACTCAATCAATTCAATCAACTAAGAGCTCGCTGGCTTGGCAACTCAATCAATATAGAGGTTCTAGTTGAATTGAATTAATTAATAAATATTAAAACTTTTAATATTATATAGAAATATGCTGAACATAACATATAATAATGCTCTAAACCTTATTTTTCTTAGACCCCCTTACCAAAAAAGGTTTACCCGAGCATTACCCATTGTTTACACTGTCACATTATCGCCAGAATCTTGTCAGGTAAGAAGAGTTTTATAACTAGATTTGCCTACTAACAATATCAATTTTATTACTACTATGGCTTCTAACGCGTCAGATAATGGCCAAACAAATACCTTAATACTCTCTACAGCTCGTTCTAATCCTACTATCCCTACCAACCTCCAGCGTGCCTCTAATTACAGCTTAGATGGCAATACTAACGCGTCTACCACCGATTCTTAGCCAGAAGACTATACAGAAGTTAATTAGAAGCGCATTCTCGGCTACTATATTCCTTATTTAACGGTAGGCAGACGTCATGGGCCTACATAGCAGTATGGATACGATATTAAGCACGGTAAAATAGGTAGGCGGTATTGGCTCTGCAAAATTTGCTATAAGAAGAAGGCCTATACACGATATATATATCTGGATTTGGGTACTGCCAATCATTCTAAGCACATGCTAGAAGAATATGATATTGGTAATAGTCCTAAAAAGAAAGCAAAGCTAGGATGATTAGTCTTTAAACAGCTATATCTTAAAGCCAATAAGCCAGAGGATTAAGCCTAAATAAACACTATTATCCAGAGCCTTACTCCGGATCGTTTTACTCAGCTTTTAATGCGATGGATTATACGTGATAATATTCCATTTTATAAGCTTAAAAGCAGTATATTTCACGATCTTATAGGGTACACTAATTAAGCTATATTAACCGTAGGCCTTCTACCTACTTGTTGGGTAATAAGAGAGCTAATAATTACTAAGTTCAACCGACATAAGGAGGTAGTTACTGCTCTACTGCAGGGAGCTCCGGGTAAGATTCATCTATCATTTAATCTTTAGACGTCTCGCAATTATCTATTACTACTTAGTAAGCTTAGCTTTCAGGCCTCTATTGCATCAATTACTAACTACTATATAGGAATTGTCGTTTATTTTATAAATAAAAAAAACCAGTACCGTTTCTTCCTTCTAGCCCTCCCTCCTTAAGAAGAACGACATTTAGGCGTTAATATAGCAGCCAACATCAAGACAATCCTTACTAAGTTCGGAATTAGTAAGCGGTAGGTGGGCTACTTTATAGCAGACAACGCAAATAATAATAACACCTGCATTAAAGAACTCTCTATAGAGTTTGGATTTAACCCACTACATTGTCGCCTTCGTTATATAGGCTATATCATCAATCTAGTCGCTCGCATGCTACTTTTTGGCGCAGATTCGAGCGCTCTGGATAAGAAAGAAGAGGATAAGGATAAGGTCCTCCGGCAGATATTGGCTTGGAGGAAGATCGGACCTATTGGCAAGCTTCGTAATATTATTTTTTGGATATTTAACTCTGAGCAACGCATTAAAAAGCTCCTTAAGCTTTAAGATCTAGAGCTTAAGGACGATATATCACAAACTGCTACTAAGCTTCTTCCAATTAAGCCAGTAGAGACTCGCTGGAACTCTATGGAATTAGCAATTGAATAAGCTATTAAGCTTCGAAACCCCATTAATCGCCTTATTGGTGATAAAGTCCTTAAATGGACGATATACTGGGCTAAAGTTACTGAGAATGGTATAAAGGATCCGCCTGTAAGAGTTCGCAAAGAGCCTAATATTGTCAAGAACTACCTAATAGAGGACGATTGGGCTACATTAACTGAATATTAGGCTATTTTAAAGCCTCTTTGGATTGCTACAAAGCGACTAAAAGGACGCTTAAAGGAAGGTATGTATAAATTAACGTTATTAATTTTATCACGAGCTAATTAATATAGGCAAATTCGGATCCTTATGGGAGGTCCTTTCTATTTTTAAGTATCTACTTGATTAATTTGAGCGCTTTAAAATAGAGTATGAATACTACCTGGAGCCTTACTTCCGCCATAATATTAATGCAGCTTGGCTAAAGCTGACTGAATACTATAAACTTACTAATTGTTCGCCTGCCTATATTGCTGCCATGGTTCTTAATCCATTAATTAAATGGACGTTTGCTGATAAATACTGGACGGGTGAAGGACGAGCTAGTTGGAAGGAAGCAGCTGAGTAAGCTATTTGCGATCTATGGCTTAAATACAAATTCCTTTTAATTGAATTAGTTACTGACGGCGAGGTTCTTAAACAGCGGCGCGTCTTCTTATCAGAAATTGATAACTATTTTACTAGCGGCTTTACTCAGCCTACATCTACAGAAGATCGCGACGAGTATGATGATTGGCTAGCACAAGCAGGTCACCCTAAAGACGTTTAATGTACAGATCCAATTGCCTATTGGCGAGCTAGAGTGAACGGGACTTAATATCTACGACTTGCTCGCATGGCTCTCGATTTAATGACTGTTCCACCAATATCGTCAGACCCTAAACGAATTTTCAGCCTTATAGGCTTGCTCCTCACTCCCAATCGCGCACGACTACAATCTGATATAATTGGAGCTTTAATGGCGGTAGGATCGTGGGACAAGGAAGGCGTAATTAAGATAGTAGATGGGCAGTTAAGGCGGCCGCGGAAGGAAGGAACAGAAAATACACAACAGGATGGTAACTTAATACTATGCCAAGACTCGCGATAGACCTATATTGACGGCAGGAGTGACAGGAACGACGGCAGAAAGTGATTCGGGCGTTGCTAGGTAGGTCCTCCTGCATCACACCATGCCAAGACTCGTGATAATTGCTAACTACTACGTAGTTGCAATTAGTTGCAATCGTTTCAATATTGAATCAATTAATTCAATCAACTGAACCTTCTGCTTACAAAGCTTTCAATTCAATCAATTCAAGGCCTTAATTGAATTGAATTGATTGAGTAACAAGCCTGAGTGTAAAAGTGGACATAGTTATAGATTGAGGTATAATAGATGGTATAAAGGTAGAGGTAGTTAGTGTACTAGTTGGTTAGGTTGCGGTAGCTTTAGCTTATTATTACTCCTCTAAGGTACCCTCTGTTATGTATACCTTAATCGATCTTAATAGCGTCGGTCTATACTTATTATTGGCTAATTTAATCATCTCTTTACTCTATTCAGTTTGGTCTTCTTCTTATACTATATTGTGTAAAGACTAAGGGAGTGTTTTATTTTGTTTATGGTTAATATTAACCTATACTCCTCTGATGTTTAGGCAGTTATATAGTTGCTAAAGCCAGTATAAGGGGATTTGCGTAAAAACATTAACCGTAAAGTCCTTAAAATCTCCCTAGAACAATTCCTAGAGTGTTAAATTAAGCTGGTTGTATATCTCTGTGTATAGGTACATCTTGCATTGTAGGTAGTTAGTTAGTTCATCTTTAGAGGCTTCTATTAGGTTAATCCTATTTTCCTATTTAGCTGCTTCTTCCTCCTAGTCTTTCTCTGTTCCTGACATCTTGTTTATTATATATTGTTTAGGTAAGTAAGGGTGAAGGTAAGGGTGTTTAAAAGGTAAAGATAGGGGAACGGTTAAGAAGGCGGTTAAGGAGGCGGTTAAGGAAATAGTTTGAGTTAATTGAGTAGGGTAAAGTGCTCTGCGCAGTAGTCTTCTAAAATAGATAGAACAAGATGTCTAGAAGTTGTTGTGGATACTAGATAAGTACTCCTAGGTGGTTTCTCTTCTTCTCTTTAACTAAAATAGGCTGATACAAAAGGTAGATAAGTACAACTATCTTCCAATCTACTATAAGGTGGACAGTATAACTGTCTTTTAAGCTACCTGCGTGTTTCCTAATCTGTGCGCGCTCACTAATCAGTGTTAGTATGCTTTAATAATATGCAGAATACATATATCACAATAATATATACTATGTGGTGTTATAGATAGATGTTGTCTTTTTAATATAAAGAAGGGTAAGGAACTTAAGGTTCCTTACCACGCTAGTGCCGCGGTGACACGTGACGGCAACTTGCCTTACGTAACGGCAACTTGCCACACGTGGCGGCAATTTGCCTCCTATTGCAATGCAATATATTCTAGCTACACTAATATTATTGCAGAAGTGGGTGTCTGCTATAGTGTTATACCCCTAGGCATTAATTAAAGACAGATCCAGATAATCCTGCGATAATGTTAATAATGTTAATAATAAAAAGGATGTTTTTACAGCCGCCGCTATAGCTTAAGGTTGGTCCAGATCCTTAATCTTTTTAGCAGTAGATAAAGCTAATAGAGACGTCTTTAACCTAGGGCCTTCCCTCTTAATCTACTTAAGCCTTCTGTTATAATACTGCTTATTTATTAGGACCTTAAGCTATTCCTAACACCTCCGTAGATATTTATTATTTGGTATAAAGTTTAGACCTTAAAGAGACTAAAATAGTTGCTTGCAATTCTTTAACTTATAGGGTAACCTATAAGTAAAGCACTTTGCCTTAGGTGATTAAGAAGGTGTTAGGGTAGTAGACATTATAGGATCTGCAGCTAGCTGCCCTAAGAGTATAGTATAGGCGTTACGTCCTATATTTAGATGCTTATAGAGGAGGTTAAATTCCTTAATTATTATTAATATTTTAAGCTTCTCTAACCTCTTTGCTACCTTCTAGATGAAGGCATAATATAGAGCTAGATAGATCTCCTTATAGTCCTAGACAAAGGCTTATATAACGCTGCCTTTTATTGCCTCTATTAACCCTTCCTCTAGCTCTTCGCCGTTCTATATAATGGTAATATAAAGCTAAAGCCATAATTCTAGAGTCTGGTATTTAGGCCCTTGTTTCCGTTTCTTAAGATTATCTAATACTATTTGCTGCAACGTAGCTTATAACGGCTTTGCTACCTTTTTCAGCTGCCTTAAAATTGAATATAGTATAGTGAGGTTTTTAAGATATCCTAAGAAGTTGGTGTCTATGGTGGCATGTAACAGTGCTGTAAAGGTATAGAGCTTCTCTTCCCGTTTTATATAGTCCTATTGTTGGAGCTTATAGAGCTTAAAGAGTATTCTCTGTGTCTCTAGAGATTGCGGAGTTTATTGTCCTTGTTAACTTAATAACCTAGGTGTAGCTGTTCTAGTAGACACTAGAGTTGCTGCTAAAGTTATAGAAGCTACTGCTGGTGTTGCAGAAGCTGCTGCTAGTGCTGCAGGAGCTGCTGCTGGTGCTGTAGAAGCTGCAGGAGCTGTTGCAGGTGCTATAGGAGCTACTGCTATTGAAGGTATGGCTAGCTTAGTGTTTTCTTTAATTTTATTTTCTGTCTTATCTGGGTTAATATAGTCCTAGATCTTCGCAAAACTTGCTTTTTGGCGGATAAATTGAAACTATATAGGCCAGTCTTTCTGGGTTAGTAAAAGAGGGTTTATAGAGTCCTTGGTTGCCATATTGGCTTTTGTTTTAAGGTTGCGTAAAGAGACGCGCTTACGCGTAAAGTGTTAGCGACTCGGTCAATCGAGGCACGAGCACGGCAAGAGGGTCGCGCAAGCCTGTACGATTGGATTGTCTATAAACGAGGATCCAAAGCTAGAGAAAGGAAAGGGGAAGAACGGAAGCACCGCTCGAAGCTATATACAATCATCTGGTCACGTGATGGCAACTTGCCAGTACCGTTTTCCACCAGCGCCGTAACATAAAGCACGCGATATTTCGTGACGAACTATGCTTAAAGAGGCTTAGTGGTAGTCGTCTGGCCACTAAGATCTCCCTGGTGCTTAGAAGGTTACCAGGCTTATAACTTTTAGCCAGGCAGGTATCACAACAAATGACTTAAGCTGGCTAGTAGGTAGAGATATAGAATTATACGAGTAATCTGTCTTATTTAAGGTGGCTCTAAGAGCCCTAATATACTTAAGAGAATTAACCCCCTACAGGGGTCCCTAGAGAGTGATGATATAGGTTGAAACTAGACTGACACTGTCTGATACGGACGTTGAACAGCACCCGTCGCACCTCTGTAATAAGGCTACCTCCGTGGCCAATAGTATTAACATAGAAACCCAGCTTTAGCAAGATAAATATAATGCCAAGCAATTGCTGCCTCGCTAGCTGGGGTAATATAATATTAGTTAACGTAGGCGATTTGGTAAGATTGTGATCTACCTTAAAGCCGCCGGCGGAAAGTAACTGGATTAACCTTATAGGCTTTCGCACAAGCTTCGGCGCTTTTGTAGAGTCCTATTATTCGCCAGGCTTTTAAAGCTGCTTATAGACGATCTTATGCATCTAGAGCACGCAGCCAGCGAGGCATGGCTTCAAGTTTAAGTATATTATAAGGAGTTGTGGGTAGGGAAGCAAGGGGAAATGTCAATGTGTGGATATTCAAGTGGCAGTATATTTATTTAGGAAATAAGCTAGCCTAGATAGGAAGGCGGTAGTTCGTATCGGTTATAACTAGGGACACCTTCATAACCCCATCACTTACGTTACCTAACATCGCTCCCTTAGTATAAGCACGGACGAATTTATAAGGGAGAGTTCTCTACTTACGTCTCAATCTTCGCTTCGCAAGCGGCAATTAGAAATCCAAACAAAGTCTTTAAAAGCCTTTTGGTTCTTAATCTTTAACCCATATACCGTACACCCAGTTACTAATCTCCTCTATATCCTTGTTAAGTTTATAAAATTGGAAGAGAAACATAGAATCCTAGTTAAAGAGGCCGATAAACTAGGTCTCTTATTATATTATATAAGCGGCTGCCTGTTTTAAGAGTATAATCGCATTTCCCTTAAGAGTCGTCGCCATACTATTTCTATCCACATTGTTATATGCTTCTTTCATCCTATTATCGCGGGTTATAGCATCTAACTTAGCGCATTAAAAATTATCCCTCCGCAATACACCGCGTCTCTTTAACTTAGAACAGTAATTATATCTAAATCCTCCCCATTCCAATACTTCCAGGTAATATTATAACGGATGCCTTTCTTAAAGTTCTCAGAAAGATAGTATATAGGAGTATTTCTATATTTTGCATTAAGGGCCTGGTTGATTAGGTGAACTATATATAGCATAGTCGCCCGCAAAATATCCCCCTCTGTTATCATTAAAAAAGGTCTTTTAATCGCAGGAAGAGAGCTCCATAGAGATAACACTAGTTTCTTTAAAATGTCATCGGCCTTCTGAGCATAAGATACAGGAGCCAACTCCCACGTCTTAAGCGGGTCTGTTGTGGACGTAGTATAACCCAATGGACCAATTTAATAATACTCGGCTTTATTAAGTTGTAGATTAGGAAGACTGCGGTAAAATAACTAGTAAACGGTGGGCGGCCTTTCTCTATATTAGTAAAGATCTTAGAAATAGACGCAGAATGTCTTGTATGCCTTAACATAATGTCTAATAACTTAAGTTGACTTGAACAGGATTTAACTGGTAAGAGATTGTTTGCGAAAAGCTAAGAAATTTGGGATGGCCGGCGGGATAGTGCGTAGACGTTAAAGAATTAATAAGAGACATTTATAAGGAGCTAAGAAGTTTCGAATGGTTGGGGGGATGGTGCGTAGACGTAACTTCCCGTTCCAAAACTGAGTGTAAGCGATTAATATTTAATAAGTAACTGCCGAATCTGACGAGGCAAACGGTAGAGTACCAGGAATTTTATTTACATTCTAGTCATTGCCTATCATACTATAAAATTATGAACCGCGGGACTAACGATCCTACGGAGCTGGAGCCTGATTCTATGACATATACTTGAGCGGCCTTAAAAACTCGGTAGCGATCCAAGATCTAGCACTTTAGTATGGCCGAGGGTCAGGTCACTTTGACTGCTAGCCATACTAAAACAGCCTTTAAAGTCAAGGGCTGGTGAGGGTGAGGTGGAGGAGGGCGAGGAGTACGGCGATGTCAGTTGTTGAGGACGCGGTGGTGGAGGTGTGGAAGGTGAAGGAGAGGTAGTGCGGGGAATGGGTTAGTTGGGAGAAGGTCGGGGAGGACTCATCCCAGAGGTACAGGCCGTAGGTTGAGTGGAGGGTTATTGGGAGGTAGAATGCTATGGCTGCGCAGGTTTCTTCGGGAAGGCGGAGGCAGGGGAGGCCTGGGTTTGGGAGGACGGTAATGCTGGTTGTGGTCTGCGAGATTGAGCGGAGGAGATTGCTCACGCTTGATACGATGCTGCTGTTTTTGCCTGAGTGCAGATCCGCCGGATGAGATGAGCAATCCGATATCCACTAGGCTGAAAGTGTGGTTGACCGATTTGATCGGTGTGGTTATGCATCTGGAGCTGTCATAGCCGCCTAAGTATAGGGTCACGGAAATATTGGGAGAGACCGAGCCGATGTAGGCCATAGGATATGGATGGGATATACCCATTTGCATAGGCAGCGGGCAAAGCTCAAATGGCCGTGACATCTGTACCATTCGCACTCTTCCAGTTTGAATAGTTGGCAGCCACGTTAAGTGAAAGCAATGGGAGATATTAGTCATTTCTGGCTAGCTGGTGTATAGCATCAAGAAGAGATGTAATTCGCTTGATTACCATGGAAAGTCGGACTTACGAATCCAACATCTAAAGTGTACTTTGGCCCTCTAGGATAAACAACGGTGAAATTGTCAGCGACTGTATTTGTAACGTCCAGAAAATCCAGATTTCCGGCATTTTCAAGTAAAATGCGGTCGTGCATATAATGGCCTGTCCCCTGAAGTCCTAGCGGGCCGGAGACAGTAGCACGCTAGCTGGATTCATCTATGATACCACTATTATTACTGGCGAATGTGGCTCCGGTTTTCTGCCACATGTTGGGGAGTAGGAGAGGACATGTTGACGCTTGATCTTGACAGGCTGTAACTGGAATGAAGAGGCTCTCGGTACTAAGAGATAAATGTATCGCAATGGGCTGGGAATAAATTAGGAATAAGACCGCTGACGGTATGACGAAGATAGATTAATTAAGGGTACCTCTTACGGATAATTAATGAGTTGTTCTACTCTCTCGTTAGATGATGAGGCCCATATATAAAGCGGAGGATATCTACCTATATAATTCCAAGGTCCATCGGGTCCAACTATAATGTGAATCGTGGTTAGCTTTGTAGGGTTGCTTTGTAGCTTAGTAGAAATAATTACCTGAAGTGTTGTTGCTGAATGCTATCAGCCATGGTGAAGCATTCTGATTCAGGGCACCACTTGCTAACGCCATAAAAGCGCATAGCAATAGCCATATCGCCGTAATACGTGTAACGAGAGAGGTGTTTTATTTATTTACAATGTGCTCATGAACAGAAGTACGAGGCTTGGATATGGCTGCACGATTAGGACATAAGAGGCCAATACTCATCACCGTGGAATTCCGCCCACCACGAAGACGGCACTTGATGAAAGACGGCGGTTGACGAAAGTCGGCGTAGCCTTACCGTCTCTCATGTGGATGCTCGCCTCGCCGTTGTTGACCCCCACGTCTTGGCTAAATTCGGACTTCTAAAAAAGGCAATCGCTCAGTAGGATCGTCAGATCAGGCGTTCCAAGACATTTGCCAGCAGCCATTGAGCCCGATCTGAAACAGTTTTGATACTACATGGGATACTGCATGGGGATACCACCCAAAATGTCAAAAGTCACAGCACCGGATCTTCGCATCCGCGAGTTGCCTTTCATGCAAACAAGAGTTGTGGTCAAACCGTGTTGGAAACGTTAAAGAGCTGGAATCAACGTATTCTGACGGGAGGAGAGGCTGCAAGATGCAATTAGTCACAATGTACACATGATACAAGCACAGCTTGAGAATTTACCCGCGGTATTGCTCCCGACTGTCATGTGAAGGCTCAAGGTTAAACACACTGTAGCGCCAAGATTTCGGACGGAAGACAGGGGCTGGGCTTTACGCGAACTGAAAAGGGAAGGTGTGGAGAAGGCGTAAGGAAAGACCGACTCTAAATGCCACAAGCCCTCAAAACTATGCACGAGATACAAATTGCGCTATTTGAATCTTTGATCACTGGGTTTTCTTCTGGGACTTATTTAATTGCGCATCTCCGCTTCTAAGAACTGGCTCGTCTCACAGGATCAAACATTTCCCTTGGCGTTGATGGCTTAGCTAGTCCACGGTTGAGCTTCATTACTTTCCTATTCCCCTTTTCAACGGTCTATTAGCTGGAACCGAATCCGGGTTGAGTGGCCAAAGACTGACCATCTCGGTACAGAACTAAGCGTGGACAGCTCCGACTGTTCATAGCAAGCGCCTGCGAAAAATCTTCAGCCTTAACTTATTGACCAATTACTGCCAAGCTATTCAGCTCCGCTAAAAGCACGTTTACCGGTTCTGCTGTGAGGCTCTGCGCACGATGCGTCGTCCTTCTGATGATCCTCAACACAACATGCATATTCAAGCCAGGTGATATCTTGAGAGAATGTCGAGCAAGCTCAGATCAGCTCCGCCGGACTCGAATTCTGATGAAAATGAGAAATCACCAGCGTTAGGTCAGGCTGGTAAACTTCCCACAACCGCTCCCACACCACCTCAACACCGTGTATCGCGTTACGGAACATACGTAGATTATCTCAATGCTATTGAAGATAGATGGCCGGAGTATGTTCCTCTTCGCCAATACCTTGAGCTCGGCGAATTCAGTGCTCGGAAGTTGCCGCATTCCAATACAAGTCAAGGGCACGATGCGAAGGTCTTTATGGTGGATATTCTTCAGGATGGAACCGTTTTAATACCCTCTTCGAACGGAACATTAAAGTACGACCAATCTGACCACGAGAAGGTTAGAAAACGGAAACTAAAGGACTTCAAGGCGGCGCTCCTTACTGGCAACAGTAATCTCGTGTCACGCATTCTGCTGATAGATGGTGCAAACCGGCCTGTAGACCCGCCGCTGGTTGATCTACTGGGCCTGACTTTTGACATCGAACCCGAGTTCTTTCTGGCGCTGCTGGTATCTTACCCATGGTGGAACGAGTGGAATACGATGACTAAAACCGTGGATGTCCCGTCAAGATACTATAAGCCTAACAAATTTTTATTGCTTCCAAATTTTGTATTCAAGTTCATCAAATCTATAGATATTGGACCTGCCCGGATATCGCTCGGTTAGTCAATGCAGCAGGCTTGTCGAATACGTACAATTGATAACATGTTCTCCAGGTCTCACTTTTATTCGCGCCAAGTGGGACCCTCAATATACTTATAGGTTCGTGGAATATATCAAGGGAACTCCAAGTATCTTTGGATGGGAAAGAGAGTACGCTCCTAGAGTGACACACCCAACTACTCTGGAACAAATTCGCGCAAGCATCGACACCCAAGACAATGAAGATTCGTCTTGGTCTCATATATTCGCGCAGTGGTTTGCTCACAACTATCGCAGCGGCGGCCCGTCTAGTTCCAATATACCCTTACTTCATTGCCTTCAGCTGCTTGGTAGGCTTCAAATATCACGCAACCAAAGCTACACTCTCACCGTAACGAGGGATTTGAGAAATTGGAAATCCGAGCATGATGAGCTTGAAGACCACGAAGACCCACTAGTGGAGGTTTGGCGAGAGATTCGGGTAAATTTAGAGACTCACAAATCTTTTGTTCGAGCCTTTAGATGTTACACATCCCGTAACTTTGATCCGAAAGAGGCCGAGGGCTTTTTTGAGGACCTTCATACCGAGCAAGACGATGTCACGGCAGATTTACTCGTCGTGGAGTCTGAGTTCAAAGACATATTGCAAATGCAGGTCGGAAGTTTATCTCTCGCCGAATCAAGAAAAAGCATTGAAATGTCGAAGAAGTCAATAGAGGAAGGCAAGAGAATAAAGCTCCGTGAGTTATCCGCCCTTGGCTAGACCATCAGGTTGCTTATCCATCGAGGCTGATTTTTTTCATCCGGTAGTGACTATGTTGGCGTTCTTCTTCATTCCTGTCAGTCTCGCAACATCAATATATGGGATGAATCTCCAACAGATCAATCAAACAGGCCACGACATATGGGCATTCGTGATTACTGCAGTTGCTATCGTCGTAGTAGCGCTACTCGCGTGGGCGCTCTCTCTTCTCATCAACAGCGCCTGGACAAATTGGCGAGATCCCAGGCGATATTATCCATCAAGGGAGTACGACAGTTTCTGGCATCGATGTAAGATGATCGTATACCTGTTTCTCCAAGGACACACCGTTTGGATGATCAAAACTGGCGGCCTGTTGGCACTCCTCACCAATTTCCGCTATGGATCTCATCAACTTCCGCCAGACCGATGGCCAATCAATTCCGTGTTGTGGCTACCTTCTGACCACCCACTGCACTGGACTCCTCTAAAATTCGAATGGGTATCTTGGAAATCCTGGATTATTGCTGCGTGGATAGACCTAAGGCTTCTCTTCGGCTTCCTCAAATTCCCCGAAAAGCTGCCGCGGGGCATACACACACATTGGGGACCCGTAGCTACAACTTGGGACTTTGTCGAATGGATACTCATTACTGGCACAAACGGTAGAGTGTATCGGTCACATAGTGAGAATGGACACAGCTTGGGGCGTCGCACACCACGCACGGAGGAATACGAGCACGGCTCACTGCATGAGCGGCGCAGCTCACGGCGTGAACAACGCACTTCATTGCAGGACGAACAACGTTCATTGCACACCGGCCGTAGCTCACGGCAGGAAGAACACGGCTCATTGGGCGACCACGATAACTTTAGGACGCCGCGACACGAGGTTTAGCACTCCCTATCCAAGCTTCCCGAAGTCCTTATTTAGAGTGACATTCGATACTGCCCACTTATCTTACCGTAATCTTTAATCACATTTCTACTACGCACTTTGGACGAACCTGCCTTCGTTTTCGTCACTGACGGCTTTGATTAATAATATCCAGAAAAGCCCGGCGCTTCCAACCTCAGAGCATTAGCTATAAAAGCCTGTGGATAATCCCGTCTAAAACCTAAACACGGAATTCGAGGACGGCGTCATGCTAGGACACTCAATTCTACTGCCGATACTATCACTCAACCCGCAAATTTTGTTTTTTTATAGAGAAGCTTGGAATTGGTTCAAAATTGCTAGTCTTTATATCGTCGTCAAACTACCATGACTCCAAGTCCCAGTCTGCATTAAACTACAACAAGAACCTGAATCCATGCTCTGATGCCTCCCCAGGCACGGCATTAATTGCACCCTCCACATGCTCGCCCCGATCCAGTTTCTTGTTCAGTCTCGCCAAGACAAGTCTCAGTATCGTTGCCATAATAATCGCCAGCACAGCCGTAGCGCTATCCACGGCCAGCGGAGTAACCAGATTCGCTGCACATCCACCTGTCAGTGAACCGCACCGACGAAAGCAAGTGAAAAGGTGAAGAGCGACTTACGATGCGTGACGCCCTTCTGCTGCGGATACATATAGCTCGCGTAAATCGAGCTCATGTTACTGACTGAATTGATCGCTGCCAGCGCTGCCGCTCGCTTGGCCGGCGGGCGCGGGATCGAGTTCGAGATCCAGGCCAGCGTCACCCCGTAGCCGGTGAATATGCCGGGGACCATCAGCATCATCGCCACATAGCGTGGTGCGGTGGCGGTGGTGGCCGCGGCGAGGATGAAGGCCGCGACGCCGACGCAGAGCGGCAGCACGACGTGCAGGTAGCGCTCGCCAGTGCGGTCAGCGTGCCAGGCGTTCAAGAATGCCGTGATGACAGCCAGGACGTATGGCGGGGCGGTGAGGAGGAGCGTCTTGACGTTGTTGTATCCGAGGGTTTTGACAACGGTAGGGAAGAAGTTCGTCACGGAGCCTGAGGACACAATGCCCAAGAGCATGACCATTAGGATCCAGGTCTTGATGTCTAGGAACGCAAGCTTCATGCCGTGGAAGAAGCTCTGCTGCTCGCTGCTGACCCAGTCGTCCTCGCCGATGTCTTCTTGAAGCCGCCACACGGCTAGCCGGCGCTCCTCTTCCGTCAACCATTTCGTTGTGCGCGGGAAGTTAGGCAGGAGGAAGAAGGAGATGAAGGCGACGATGATAGTGATAGCGCCTTCGATGATGAAAACCCAGCGCCTATTCAGGTTGAGATTTAGCTATTGCCGAGGGAATATTTGAGGGTGGAGAAAGCTCACCATGCACGGAGTCCCCGCGTCCCGTCCATATTTCCTGTTATACCCGCGGTGATCAATCCACCGAAAGCTCCGGAGATTAGCGAGCCTGAATAGAGAATCGCAGTCCTCAAACCCAGCTCCTTGCGCGTATACCAAGCTGATAGATAGAACAAACAACCGGGCTAAATCGATATCAGTGATAAGACCCCTGGCTCCATATGACATCATATACTCACGAAATACGCAGCTTCGACAAAGCCCAAAAAGAAGCGAATAGCGAGTAAGCCTCCAAAATTATGACATCCTGCCGTCGCGCCCGAAATGATTCCCCATACAACCATGCAGCTCGGCAAATATACAGCCGGCAAACCGATCTTGTTCAAAAACAAGTTCGAGGGTACTGCGATTGTGAGCTTAATCCTGGTCATCAATTGGATTCGCGCAGTAGTTTACTCTGCATAAGAATATATCCCACAAACAAAATACTAACAGTTGTCTATCTTGCGGTCAGCCCAATTCAGCCCAACCCACCATTACCACCAGCACTCACTTGATATTGCCAACTTGCTAAATTGAGTTCATCCTGCAACCCGGCCAACCTCACTGCCGCAATAGTATTCCTATCCAGGTAATTCATGATGTACATGAGAGTAATTGTCGGCAACAATCGCGTATCGATTTTCCGAAGCAGTCTTGCTTCGGCCTCGGCGCGCTGCTCAGCGGACATCTCGCGCACGAGCGGCGGTGGCTGCAGCTTCGCGCCGCGGCCATGGCCCGGCGCAGTGGTAGTAGCAGTGGTGTCATGCTCGGAGGGGTGCTCGGAGAGGTGCTCTGAGAGGTGCTCTGAGAGGTGCTCGGCGACAAGTTTATCGTCGCCGGGGAGCCTGTAGCGCGGCTTGAAGGGCTCGTGGGCGCGGGAGGAAGCCATTGTAGCGACCGAGACGCGAGACGCAAGATCCAAGAACGGAGCTGCGATGCACGCAGGAACTGTGCTCTGTGGGTGGCAATTGGCAGCAGGAAAGGCGGGCGGCGGTCCTTCGAATCCCTCAGCAGAAGAGGTGAGAGGACGAAGCTGAGGTTTTTATGGCCCTCGCAGCGATGACATGGCTCAACCACCAACCTGTCACCGCACTTCCCCCCCCGGGGACCCTGATGTGCTGTGCCCTGGTCTCTTCTGGGATATGGCAGCAGTCACCATATCAGCCGCGAACCGCAACGGTCGGCAGCGCGTGTTCCGACTGATACCGGTACACGGGATATTCCGGAACATTTCTGCCTAATTCCAGAACGAGCCGTCAGGCATACCGAAATAAGTGGGACATTTTTTAACTAGCCTATGCGAAGATTGATAGCGCTTTCACAACCACAACGGTTGGTATATCTTCTATAAATTCCTTATAAGACTTTTCTAGCATTATTTTATTTAACTCTCTTTTTATTATTCTATTCTCAACCTTGGGTTGTGTTATCACGCTGCAAAGAAATCGCTTGGTCAGAAAGTGTGCTACGACCTATTTCAGTATGCCTGCCGTCCTTGCTCCAGAATGAGTCGTGTATGTTCCTCTCTAAAGCTCTGCACGAGGTTTTATATAGGGAAGCTCTGCGCAGGGAGGCTCTAGACTTATCATGAGAATTGAGGATTTATCTGTGCGATAGTGTAACGTTCCGGCGGACTTTGAGGGGCCGATACATATAGTGTAATCTTAATTCTATTAAGTAGGTGTCCCACTTTATAAAGTAGAGCTATATATATATTCAACTCCTTAATAAAAGATGCGTCAATACTTATAAAGTTGGACGAATCTTATTAAAGCGGGAGACTTGACGTTTTGAGGGAACATTTGCTACTCACTCCTGGACTGATTGTGATAAAGTAAATCCTTGTTCTGCATATTCTTGCGCGTATCGTACCCTTAACATGTTAACTGCCGCTTTGCTGACTTTATAAGCAGGGACGGGAAAGATTGCGAAGCGTTTAGCCATGCCGATGGAACCAAGGGTTGTTGGCGGGGAATGGGGTTAAGGTTACATGTTGGACACTTTCTTTACTTTCCCTTATGCAGCAGCGGTAGAAAGGCGCTCGTCACATTTCTACATTTGTTATAAAAGTTGAGGTTAGGCCGTTCCTATCGAAGTTGTTAGAGGAATATTTTTGATACACAAGTACTTTTCATCTACGCCTCTCTCTTCACCTATACATTTGTTCTGAAATGATACAAATAACTTGCATCTCTGCAATTCCTTCTGGTGCAATAGGCATCACGCCCGCATTGTTAATCAACACATCCAACCCTCCAACCACGTCCTTGGTCTTAACGTGGTGTTCTACTTTCCCTGCAACCTTCTTTACATTTGCAATATCCGCGGCGTCAAGCTTCACATAAACCACACGTCCGCTAGATCCGTCTATGAGCTTCTGCAACCCGGAGGAGGGTGTACCGTGGGCTGTGGCAAAGATCAGATTGTCTCCCGAAGAATGTGATGGTCGGTTGAGAGCTATGCAGCAAGTTCAAGGCCCAGGCCGCGGGAAGAGTCCGTGATGAAGTAGGTTGTCATTGTGGGTGTAGAAATGCGGTTGAGATTGCGAGAAGTGTTAGATATTTCTTTTCCAAGAAACAGACAGAGGGATACGAGAAGATGTCTCCAATTGTTTATGCGACTCTGGAAACTCTTCCCCTGCCCCGTTTATACACCCCAACTTGAACGCCAAACATCATCGTCAGATCCTAGTCAACTCTCGTGGGAGTAACTTATTAAGCAACGCTATTCAAGGCTTAATGATACAGGCAGTTTAGTGAACAGCTACTGCAGTTTGCCATATCCTATATAGATATAGTAAGGCTTTTGGAGTACTCTCCTGGGAAGTTGTTGTTAGGAGGGGCGCTAGCAATCCATCGAAGCGTGGGCAGTGATTGGCTGATTAATAGCAGAGGGAGTGACTTTGTGGACAGTCGGCCATCGCGTAATGGCTACAGGAACCTCTTGTGGTTGTGGCAAGCGAAGTACGCGTCAATGACTGGCTTAATCATACTGTAAGAGCAAGGGGATGGCGGAACGCCCAAGCCGCTTGAAATCATAGTCCTCCTGTAAAGGATCCTTGTTTCCGCCATCTTCCTCCCTTGACAAAGGCGCTGTCTGATATGTTAAATCACAGCTCTCACTCTTCTCATAACTTCACAACCCTCCAACGTCTTCACAATAGGTCAACCCAGCACAATCAATTCCAGCTCAAATTATATCTCGGGCATCGAGCCGTCGCTTCTACCTCTCCATAGATACGAATAAAGCAAGAACAGCAGCAGACCAACCAGGAAGCAAGCAAAACAAACTCCCTAGCAATGCCGCTAAAGCTCAGGCAACGCCTCCAACACCTTGGCGCTGAAGTAGAATCAAAACCGAAACCCAAATATCAATCTTAGCCAACTAGTGTACTGGTTCCGGTAGTAACACACGATCCACAACTAAAACTGATCTCTACCACCAGTGATACTCATCCCTTTGTCTCCGGCATTCCTGTGAAACTGGTTTACAGGTTCATCACACTCTCCTCGTAAATGTAAACAATTCTACGAGGAAGAAATTGGTCTTATCGCTTGATCGCCCTGCCTACCGGCGCACTGATGTCTCTTCTCCCGAGCGTTCCCTCCAACATCTGCTTTCGTGGCGTACTCTGTCCAGCTGCGATACTCCGTGCTCTGCCTCGACGTAGCCGAATCTGCTCTAACGCGGCTGCTCTATCAATTGGCAGTGCGTTCAAATCTAGATCTCTTAGCGGCTGAGATGATCCTGAGCTGGGCGCGCGGGAAGGCAAGTGGGAGATAGTGGAGGGCGTAGGAGGCATGTTATGTATTGGTGCTGGAGAGAAGTGAAGAGGCACTGTCGTTGTAGTGGTGATGGTGCGGGTGAGGAAAGCCGGAGTTGCAGGACCAGAAGGACCGTGGAGAGGTGTTTGGAGCTCGGAGGAAAGCGCGGGAGAGGAAGGGGATGGCTCGTCTTCGATGGCCTCCTCGTCAATGTTAGAGTATGTGGAGGTCGTCTGCAATGTAGGGTGATATGGTGGCGGAGAGGTGGTGGAGGTCCTTATTGTGGAGTAGTCCGGTGTGGGGGCCCAAGGGGAAGACTCGATGGCCGCTTCGGTTATAGATGAAAGGTGAGGGCGGGTAGAAGGAGCTGGTGTCGACGTTGTGGCGGGTTCCGGTTTAGCTTGGGACGGCAGGGTGCGGAAAGTGCCTGTGGTCGGGGAGAAGGTAACCAGTGGCTCTGGTTCCTTTACTTCCTCCGGCATCTGTTCTGCTGGTGTGGATAGACGCTCTGCCTCGGCTTCTGGAGCAGCTAGCGGAAGGGCTACAACGCCCTCCATCTCGTCTCCATCATGGTCGCTAGCTGGCGTCGTGATGACTGGAACTGTGGCTTTGATACGCTCCATCTCTGCATCATAAGTGCTATCGTGGACATAATTCGAGCCTCGAAGTTCGGCGACGCGGCAAGAGCAGCATTGGAATTGGCATTCTATTTTCATAAAGTCGATTTGGTCCTCTGCGCGTTCCCGGCGGCGTCTCTCAAAGGTCAGCTCTTCTTGTATGGACTTCAACTCAATAGCTCTTCTTGGCATGATATTCTCCTTATCTTCTCCGTCCATGTTGATCATACGTTGCTTCCGCGGTGATTTAGCAGGTGATAAAAACTCATCATCCTCATCATTTGTGGCCACAGGAAGCGCGATACAACCTTCTGCGGCGATTCGCGCTACCTCTTCTTCCTTGAGACTCGTCTTAAGGGCATCACGTTCTTCTTCAACTACTTTGATTTTCTCTCGTGCCTTATCTAGCTCTTCTTGCACACCAACGAGCTGATACTGTGCGGTGAAAGCCTCCTGCTCGCGTTTTGCTAGTTTCATTTTCTCGGACTCAAGGCCGGATTGAGTGATTCGGAGGGAATTTCGCGTGGCTTTAAGCTCTTCTTGCATTTTGACAAGTGCAGAGGACGATTTGAATGCTTCTTTTCGGGTACGCCGTATCTCTTTCTCGTAGAGAGACTGTGCATGGCTGTGTGTTTCTTTTGAGCGATGGAGTTCATCCTATATGCGGGATTGATTAGTATTTTCATGTACTGGAATATCTGGTTGAATGATTATATGAAGAGAAAAATTCAATACTCACCATAACAACCTCTAATCTCTTTGCGCCCTTCCTCTCCCGTTCCCTCCCCTCTTCAATATCTTTCCTCAATTTCCTAACTTCCTCTCTCCATTTTTTTCCTTCTCGTTCCACCTCCTCCTTTTCGTCCTTGATCTTTTTCAAATCCATCTCCGCCATCTCACGCGCCATCTCAGCCCGCTTGATAGCGATCTCGTCGCGCCGATGTATTTCCTTGTGGTCTCGTATTTCTAGGCTGTTGAACCGCGCAACCATACCTTGGACGTTTGCGTCAGAATTGTCTCGACTGTGTGATGGCTTCAGACCAAACTGAGAAGTGCTGAACTCTGGCAGAGAGGGCGATTGCGCAAGGTGCCCGCCGCCATATGGAGAGCGGTTACCATTGACACGTTCCGGTGAGAGTGGGAAGAGAGGTGTCCCCGGCGAAGCTGGGAATTTGAAAGGTGGCGGATCCATATGGATCAATTGCAGTATGATTTGTTCTCTGATGTCGTGGTGATATGCTATATGGACTGTGGTGGTGAGGTCCAGGGATGTCGTCGTGTCGAGGTGGTAGTGGTGGAGGACTCTGCGTGTGGATAAACAAACCGATGCCCAGCAACACAACCGAACATGGTCCGTGCGCACATTCTCGCCACCACCTTACCGCATATCAAAGCCTTCCTATGAGGGAGAGTGTTCGAAAATAAAGACATGTATCCATCTATCTTGCCTTAGTCTAATATAGATTGCCCCTTTGAGTATATCTCAACGTCCACTTCAGATTGCATCGTGCTGACTGTCGGGAAAATATTGCTTCGCTCTCCAGACTCGCTGTCCCAAAACAGTCTTCCCCATTTCTCTGCACGCAGCAGCTTCGATCTCGTTTAGAAGCGGATCTCAAGACTCTCAATCCGCTATTCCGAACTCTCACGTGTATCCCAATGTCCACGGAATAACCACTTGAGCGGCGGCTTTGCGCAGAAAACATCTTGTCCACGAAACTGAGGTTTCGTTATACGTGTACACGCCCACTTGCACTAAGATTGGCGAAATATAGGCGCATAACGAGGAACCTCGTAACTGTCTCCTCAATTCGGTCTAAAAATCGGGAGACTAGAATTCGGACACCGATATGTGCACAAAGGTTGCACTGATTGCCGGTCTAGCTGGGCACGAAAGGTGATCTTACGAGGGGAAGATCGTAATATATAAGAGTGTAGACGATTTTATATATCCTGGAACTCATGTGAGTGAGGTTTTGTCCTAGTATATTAAGGTGGTTTCTAAGGAGCGTTACTGTTCGAGAAGAGTGATGTACATTAGAACGAAGTGAAACCTAGTGGCAGATCCTAGATTAGTGGTCTCCAAGTGCTGATTCTTTACAATGCGAATGGCGAGCTGTGCCGCGAAGGTGGTATGAGGGAACAGATCGATCGTGCTGTGCCTGCCGGGAAGCTCAAGGGAGCAGTTTCGCGATGTCTTACTTCAGTAAGACAATCCCACTACTGGATTAAAGTAGGGCTTGACAATGATTTATGAAAGAGCGTCTTATATATATATTTTTAAAATGCTAGAGTAGTGTGATAGCTAATATTGAACTCATGTTGCTGAAATCTTTCGAAACGGTATCAACAACACGCTTGGTAGGGTCATGGAATAGGGATGACTAGGGGCCTGCTGACCTTGCAAGCTTGAAAGATGTGATCTGCGTATGTGCATAAACATGTTCGAAATATTGGTAGCCCTGCAACATACTGTATAGCCGATTGCTATTTAAGAACAACTCAAGATAATTAGCTCAAGTCGTTCGAGCATTCTCCAAGGTTGCCACCGATAAAGCGGTAACTTCTATGCAAACTATAGCTATGCTTTTGCATCGTTTGCTTTAGGATGTGTCTACACTAGTGAATTCAGTTCTTCATCCTGGATTCATAAGGGGGTGGCACGTGGGTGACAGAAAAGTGACCCTGTAAACCACACAAATCATGGGGGAACGTCGAAAGTCGCTCAACTCTACGGATTTATTAAGCCACAATAACGTAGATTTTTAAATTTTAAATAGATAAAGGTGTTAAGGTACCTTAAAATATTGTACCCGTATCATTATCGTATATCTTTTATGGTTGTTATATTATTAAGCAGTAGAGATGACTACTTTGCGGTAGACGTAAGGCTGTACTCGTCGGGGGTCGGTAGTTCAATTCGCCGCTCATACGTGTTAAATGTGTAGTCAAAAGCTTCTAGAATATCTCGCCTGCAATACCACAAGGTATAATGACTGTTTACTGCTACTACCGTGGTAGATCCGCTTGTGGAGAAGAATTTGGTGGCGTGGCGAGACTGCAGCCACATGTGGCTGTCGGGTTTAATAAGCACCGATCTTGCCGATCATCTACAAAGAAACCAACCAGAAGACGCGCACGACGCAAAATGCCGTGGATGCCTTGCCGTTAAACTGATGAGAAGGTGGTGTACGCGGCATGGAAGCCTTCCCTTCATTCCAGCGTGTTCTCGTAGTTTCAATACTCTCGGTAAGTTCGGCCGTGATTGGTGATTTCGGGTACTTGTTCGACAATCTTCCTCCGATGACCAATATAACGGCCCCGAGTGGCGACGTACGTATGCTTCGGCTGCCTACGAATAAATTGTATATAAGACAGTTGCTGGCGGTAGATATTTGTTCTCTCATCATCTCATCACATCAACTATCACTCAACCTACAAACAATCACACAAACCACAAAAACACACAATCAACATTCATGCCTTCAATACGCTACATCAATCAATCAGCTCCCTTCTGGGACTTCATCGCCAGCCTAGAAGACCAAGGTCAGGCACATCCTTTCTTCGCCTCGCAGCAGGATCAAAGAGAAAAAGATTCATCCGGTGACGAGGCACCTGCTGGCCCCTGGGGTTGGGGACCACCAGGTCGTGGCGGCTGGCACCGTGGACCACACCTACACAGACATCGTCACTCAGGACCACCTCAACCACCACAGCCAGAGGGCTCCGATGCGCCGCCAGCACCTCATACACCAGCCGAAGGTTCCTCCGATCCACAACAACCACCTCACCCTCATCATGAAGGCCCTCCACCACACTTCCGTGGTTGCCATGGACGACGTGGACGTGGATTTGGTGGACGCGGAGGCTTAGGAGGCTGGGGAGGAGCTTGGGGAGGACCAGGCGGTTTCCCGATGGGTGGTGTCTTCAACTTCAGCGGTCTAGCCGAGCATCTCTTCGGCCAGGACAACGATGGCCAAGCCAAGGAAGCTACTGCTGACGACTTCAAGCCGGAGGCCGACGTTTTCGACACCGAATCTGCCTACGTCGTGCATGTTTCTCTTCCTGGAGCCAAGAAGGAGGATGTGGGCGTCAACTGGGACGCTGAGAAGAGCGAGCTTAGCATCGCTGGCGTCATCTACCGTCCTGGGGACGAGGATTTCTTGAAGACTCTCGCGTTGGATGAGAGGAAGGTTGGAGCTTTCGAAAGGAAGGTTCGTCTTGGTAGCCGCGCAAACCCGGCTCAAGTCGACACAGATATGATTACGGCGAAGCTGGAGGATGGCGTCTTGCGCGTCGAGGTACCGAAGCTTGACAAGGATTACGTCGAGATCAAGAAGGTCGACATTGAGTAGAAGGATCTCGAATTAGAAGATATGGAAAGAAGGAATAGTAGAGGAATAGTTCGGAATATTCGTTAGTGAAGGATTAGGACTTGGATTTAGGATAATTTGAACATTTGGAGGACTTTCTGCGCCTAACAAATTTGAATGTGATATTTGGTCAATCGCGATCACTAGCCCAAAACATGAAATGTTTGATCTTGCGTACTAAGTGATTTGTCCATCCCTGCAAAGAGTCATACTATGGTATCAGGCATAAATATTGTTAGTGCCACGGTAAGCAGAGTGCTTACCGTAGAATGCTGAAACCTGATGATTACCAGTTTCCCCTGCTTTGTCTGGTTAGTGTGTTGACCCCTGCTTAACGTGGCACTAACAATATTTATGCCTGATACCATAGTAATTCGACCAGAATTTGACGGTGTTTTGCTCGGCGGTCTCGGCGCGGGGCAGGGGCGGGTCAGGGAGCTTCCCAGAAAGCAAAGCAGTCGATGACGCCACCAAATAGTAAGCTTCAATCAACCTAATAATTCCAATAGCCAACAATCTCTCCCGATACCAAAAACAATTCACCGGGTAAAAGCACAATACGCATAACTAGTTCAATCTTAAATCCTACCAATCACGATGTCGCGAATCCCTACCTCCACCTCCGTGACCGAATCGGCGGTTATCGAAGCCCCCATGAGCGCCGTCTGGCATCTCATCAAGCTGCAGAATTTCGCCTCCTTCTGGAGCAAGCTGGAGAAGAGCGAATGGGTGAAGGGTGTGTCTGAGGAGACGGATATTGTCAGGTGGAGCTTCAAGGATGGCACGGTATTGGAGGTCAAGCAAGAGGAACATTCCGTGAGTGCAGTGCACTGACTGCAATCTCCCTGCGGGGTTGCTGGCATTGAAATGAGGCTAATTATTGCCTTCATTTGCTTGTCGTCAGACCATCGACCACTACATCACCTATAGCGTTATCTCCTCTAAGCCGGCGCTGAGCTACACCGCGGTTGTGAGTACTGTGAGATGCTATCCGGTCACGTCAGGCAAGCATGAGGGACATACTTTCGTGACGTGGACGGGCAATTTCTCTAGCGATGCTGATGCGGGTGTGTTTATTTATCCTATCAAATTAGACTTAATTACTGATTACTGTGCATGGTAGGCGTAATTGAGGATGCCAAATTCAAGCGCCGCGAAGCTCTCGCGGATCTAGCCTACGCAGTCTCGAAGAAGTGAAAATATGAGAAATGAGTAAGATATGTAAGAGAGGAGAAGAAGCAAAGCAAACATACAAGTGTCATGAGATCACGGAGAAGTAATAATGGGATTACGGCTTCTCGGCGCGGCTTCAAAATGTACACTACTTTTCGTAGCGGCGGTTAGCACAGAATGGACATGACAAAATTTGATTATTTGATTACAACGATATACTCTGTCTTACGACCTATCCCTTAATCAAAACTTTCTGGTGTCTTACGATAAACTGATTTCTAATGATATGCTTAAGTTCATACCACCAAAATCAGTACAACCAGAAGAAATTTTGTATAGGGAAGCTATTTAACCCGTGACGTGTCGGCTCCTTTTCCCGCTTATCTATTAATCCAACACATGACTTTATGTATTCCGCAACGGTGGCGTCCGGCCCGTGCGGGAACACCAGAATTAAGAAGTACGCGTCCCTTATCCCTTAACCCGCTGAAATTCGTCCATGCGTTATCGATAAGAATCAGCCAATTAGATCAACGCAATCGATAGTGCGCGTTGTTTGGATTTGGTATTCTGCACGGACCACTACTCCGTGGACGGGTTAGGGATAGATTCAATCAACATATTTTTGTCAACCATGTCTTCTAATCGTACTTCTAGTCATATAAACTTTGCTCCACCGACTCAATACCATATTCCACCAACTTGGGGGGCCAAACAACCCCCCCGAAGCCCTAGCCGCTGCCCACATTCGAATCTCTAGGTCCTATTGATTCTATTGGCTAAGCCTTATCGATAACGTGTGCACATACCTAATTTCGCTTCGTAGCAGGAAGGGGTGTAAGCCACGGTCCACATAAAATTCAGGGCTCGAATTCGAAAGCTTCTCTCCCTCACCAAATTATGACATCATATTTTACCCCGGTGCCTTCCTCAATATAGCTCCAAATATGGATAACTAGCAGCACGCCTTCTTACAGCCGGCGCCAGTAAGCATGTATGCGCCCGTCAAGCCGATTACTCTCCTAACGTATTTAGGGACTAGAGGGGCTACCTACAGAGGCAGGGGCAGGCGTATGGGGCTTATATTAATAAGGTAAAGGGGCTTTACATGCCGCTATCTGGAACAGATATCACGACTTTTGGTGAGGAAGTGGGGTTTAGAATAGCTTCAAAATCGAGCTTGGAGCTCCGAATTCGAGGTAGGCTGCGGCTCAAGCCCTGGCCACATGCTGCTGCAGACGAAGCTAAATTAGGTGTGTTGGCACGGGGGATACCGAAGCTCGCACAAACTACAGCTGTAATTTGATTCTCCAGCCAACCAAGGCGATTCTCCAGAACAGCCAAAAGGTCCGTGCGTGCAGCCATTGCCGTTCGCTACAATTACTAGTACAGTTGGTGGCGTTGAGCGAAATTGGATGCGCGTAGCGAATTTGAATATTCCAGAGGGGTGAAGCTGGTTGTACAGCTTACGGACTTCGGCATTCGCTACATCTGCAGCTGAATTAATATGTAGAGCTAGCAGGAAGGCGTGTAGTACGTGGCCAGGGCTTGAGCCACGGCCCACCTCGAATTGGAAGCTCTGAGCTCGATTTTGAAGCCATTCTGAAACCCTCTCCCCTATCAAATTGTAACATCACCTCTGGATCCTGGTGTTTTACCCCGTTGTCTTCCTTAATATGGCTCCAAATATGGGTAATTAGTAGTATGCCTTTATTAAAATCTTTCTTATAGCCGGCGCTAGTAAGCATGTATGCGCCCGCGTTTAGAGTTCATATTGATAAGAGAAAGAAGCTTTACGACACCACGATCTAGAACAGATATCACGTAGCTACAGACTTAGCGAAATTAGGTGTGTGTGACACCGAAGCTCGCACCACAGGCTGTACCCGGGTCCTAGGTTCAATTCCCGGCTGACTCAGGATAAGCCTTGCCAGGATCCAATAAATTACCTAGGTATGCGCATTGCTCTCGCGGCACCAGCGTCGCTTAGCGAGTCCCGTAGCCTGGTACTAATCCCCGCCTTTGAGCCAAGCACCTGAGAACAGTTGGTGGTTAGGCGTCAGTGCACTGACCAAGCGACCCAAACATTTGACCTAGTACGTACTGTACGACCGACCTGCATCGGCCTTCTTCGCAGCGTGCCTGCAGTTGGCCAGTCAATCGTTTACCTTTCTAGTATATAGGACAAGCCGAATAGCGTATAGCTTACACCTTATATTAATTAAATATATTAAGTTATTTTTAAAGTTAAAATAATGTAGTTTTAAATATATTAATTAAAAAAGTAAGATTTTATAAAAAAGTAGTTTTATTTTATTAATAGTAAGAGTTTTTAATAATTTAGGATTAATAACTTAGTAGGTGTAAGCACTTGGGGCTAAAGTTTATCTGGTGTAAGTTTGTACTACGTGGCGTATTTTGACACTGGCCGGGCTTTCGCCCAAACTCTCGAGGCTCGGACTCAAAATCTTGTGGCACTAATGACCACCACAGTCGAGCTTCCGAAAGTTGAAACTCTAGTTTTGGTGATTTCGCCGGCATTCCCCATATTTCTCCTGCGAGTGGGGGAGAGTTGTCTAGACCTCCGCTACAAATCAGGATAGATAATCATTCTCCACAAGCTTTGCTCCTGTCTTATGGAGGTTTCACGGCACCTACCCTCAGGGAATCGGATTGTGGGCCATTATGGAGAAAAAACTCTACATGCGGCTACCCAGGAAAGCCTACCGCAATTAAAACAAGTCATTGCAAAACGGGATTTGTCGACGGTGCCCTGAAGAACGCCACCGGGTAGAGAGTGGACATCTATAAAGCAACAGCGCCATTCGTTGATATTAGAATTGGTTCTACAGAGCATCGGATTCCACTCTTGTTCAGCAAGTCCTTCAAGCAGCTAGCCAGGAAATTCTCCAACCACCCCGTCATCATGCTTACTCCAATCAAAGCTGTACTTCTCGCACTCCTTGCATCCAGGTAGGATATTGACACCTCTCTTTCACTTTCCCCTTTCCATTTCTATAATTTATTCGGCTTACTTATAAGCAGCTCCACCATTGCCGTCCCAGTCGTTGGCACTGCTCCCGGCAAGCCAAAGCCAACAAAGAGTTTGGAACTCCCAACCGGCTTCAGCATCTTCCCCACTGGAGGACACCCCAACTCAACTTTCACTCCGGTGAGGTACTCATTCGAGCCATTAGTCACGCCGCCCGTCAAGCCCTCGAAGTCCGTCTACGACGACATTGCGGTGCGCGCCCCATCCGGCGGCTTCTCGCACTCCGGCTATCCCAAGCCGTCGAATGGGTCATTACACAAGCCCAGTGGCACCGGCACCAAACCCAGCTTCACCCCCTACAAACTATTCATATAAGGAGCAACATATGCTGGCCTGGGGCTGAGAAATTATGTTGTTTGGTGTAGATATTGACATCAATTCATGCTTGTATATGTGATCACTTCTCTATAGTGCCCTCGTGAGAATGATGAACGTCCAAAATGTTTGCGGCCTCCGAACGATGTCTATCCATGGACACTATCCTCTTGCGCTGGCTTGTCCCAAGCGTTAGACTTCGTGATTCCTATTTTTACTGGCTAAATAGAATATTGCTCAGCAATGTTCCCTTCGGGACATCCAGGGATACAAGTAACTATTCTATTAGTTACATAGGTTATAATTACTATATAATATAACCAATCGTAATCGAAATCAATTTTGCGATTGTACTTACAATTATATAGTCAATATAGTCACCCGCGGTAAGAACGCGTAGGAATAGAATGCAGCAATAAAGCTTTCATGGATTTTTTACCCCACGTCTTGCCAAGCACTTCAGTCTTAATATAGTTGATCCCGGAAGACCCTAGATCTATAGCTTAAGGCAGGGGTCCTGCTTAAATCATATAATACGCCAGTTAAGCGCTTCCTATACTGTATTTACGCAAACCAGCTTCGCCCTTATAAGTAGTACTTACTAGATACGGTGTAACCGACTACGGTACCCTGCCAAACCACCACTGTTTTATCTGCGTATTGCCTACGTATCGCCTACGTATCACTTACGTATCACGCTGTTTTGCTTACGTATTCGTCTCCCCTTTCATTTATTTCCATACCTTCCTCGTGTATATATGGACACTTTAGATCTCCATTTACAATTAAGTCGCTCACTCAATTCTCCCATACTTGCACTGTTACAGTTATGAGCCCGGCTCGTACTCCCGGATCGCACTACCTGCTGACCAATCAATCGGATCGCACTACCTGTTGCACCATCCAATCAATCTATTACCTCATTTAAGAAGTCACTACTTCTTCCACCTTTGCAGTGTTTCGAGCTTCTTCCGGGTACCACTCTTATACTCGTGATTACTTCTTCAAATACCAAATGACCTCCTTTAACCCAGATACAACAATTCAACAAAATCAACCTACCCCACCACAGCGTAACGACCTCATATGGCATCCAAGTGAGAGCCCAGCCAGCGCGATAACCTGAGCAAGACGCCAGAGCACGAAGCCAGTAAAAGCCAGATGCATAGGCTAGCTTGGA
>Ga0307507_10001851_pt1 | contig 46216 bp, 7 predicted proteins | sample 7_EM_MG_FD_207223 | JGI IMG/M metagenome (GOLD analysis project Ga0307507, IMG submission 207223) | Populus trichocarpa ectomycorrhiza microbial communities from riparian zone in the Pacific Northwest, United States - 7_EM | ecosystem: Host-associated > Plants > Roots > Unclassified | place... | reverse complement strand
GAGCTTCGTGTAGAGCTTCGTGTAGAGCTTCGTGTAGAGCTTCGTGTAGAGCTTCGTGTAGAGCTTCGTGTAGAGCTTCGTGTAGAGCTTCGTGTAGAGCTTCGTGTAGAGCCTTGTGCAGAGCCTCCAAGTAATAAAACTATATAAGATTGTATAAGATTATATTAGATAATATATAATAGTTAAATATATAGCATATAACTTTACCTTAATTGCATGTCAAGAAATATATAGTTACCTTTTAAAGTTGCTAAGTAGGTTAATTGCGTGTTAAGAAATATATAGTTAGCTTTTAAAGTTATTAAGTTAGTTAATTGCATATCAAGTTAGTTAAATTGCGTGTTAAGTTAGTTAATTGCATATTAAGTTAGTTAAATTGCGTGTTAAGTTAGTTAATTGCATATTAAGTTAGTCGAATTATGTATTAAGTTGGTTAATTGCGTATTAAGTTAGTCAAATTGCGTGTTAAGTTAGTTAATTATATATTAAGTTAGTTAAATTGCGTGTTAAGTTAGTTAATTGCGTGTTAAGTTAGTTAATTACGTGTTAAGTTAGTTAATTGCGTATCGAGTTAGTTAAATTGCATATTAATTACACAAAACGCGAAAATTAAAGTCTACTTAAATCTTATCCTGTGAATATTTTCCCAATACTATAGGATTATTATAATTTTGCTTAAGGATCTCCTATTATAGTAGTGTGCAATTTAGCACCTAGACCTTATTGTTTTGCTTTAGGAGTCCTTATTACTAGTAGAGACTTACCCCTAAGTTAATTAATTATATATAGAGTATATATTATTATTCATTGCTTAACGTCTGATTTGGATCCCTGTTGGGCCCACGCGGACTACTCCTTATATATATATAGGGAGAAAACTCTATTTAGGAAAACCCTGTAATCTATCTTCCTGCCTTTTAGGGTACGAGTTACTAGTGGTACTCTATTACCTTACTTTTTAACCTCCTTAGGAACCACTACTGCCATAACAAACCTACGGACGCGCTAGTATTATATACTATACTCTACTCCTGTAGAGTTATTAAGGGGCGCCTATTACTCGCCCCTTTGCTTTTTATTGCTATTTCCTTTACAACCTAGAACTGGTCTAGCATATTTTAGCCAATAAGCCACTAGGTAGCCGCCTTAAGGCCTTTCTATATTAAGAGTAGTATATTATAGTTTTCTATGCTAGCTGCTAAGAGCATTGCTTCTTGGCCAGTGCGTAAGGGGCATAATAGTATTATATATTTTAGTGTCTGTCTTGGCCAGCTATATTCGCACCTTAGGCTACCTACTAGGACACCTACCCAGTAAAGCCAATCTTTTAGTCCTATTATTCCTGTCTTTAAGAGTATTGCTATTATATTTTCTACCTTTATTAGGCCCTTTTAGAGCCCTTAGGTATTTACCCCCTATAGTATTACCTATACTACGGCTTAGGTTCCCCTTGCCTAAGTCTACCTCTATACCTTTAACTCCTATTTATCTCTCTAGCGTCGGTCTAACCAGTATTATATTGCGGTAGATGGTTTTCCAGTACTCTTTTATACTCTACTTTAGCTCCTTTCTCTCCCTTACTGTTATCTTTACTAGCCTTTTACGCGTCTCCCTTCCTCCTCTATATAGGCCTGGGCCCTAGCGCCGCACTATTCTTCTTCTACTTTCTCTACCTGTTTTCCTAATATATCTTCCCTACTTTGGGGTTGTTGGTTTCTTCTCCTATAGGGCACCCTAGGGTCCCTCTATAGTTTGTTTAGGCGTATCTTAATATACTTTATAATATTAGAGTTACGTTTCTTTTACACCCTTTACATTATATCGGCTTTAATATATAGTTATAGGGGGGGAATATTAGCTTCCTTCTTAAGCAGTGCTGTAGCCGTTCGCTTATACCCACCTGTTATACTCCTAAGGCAGGCTGTTTAGACCTTTTAGAGTGGTTTAAGGAGTGATTTAAGGGGGCCTTTTTTAGTTTCTCTAGTGGCCTAAATGCTAGATCTATATGTTATAGTTAGCCAGATAACTGCTGTATATAGTAGGCGTGACCTCTAGAAGCATAGACCCTATATAGAACTAACGATCCTAGATATGGCGATATACTATACTTAGCCCTTATAGGCTGCTTGCACTATATATACGCTCTACTAGAGCTTACTGTCTACCTATACTCCTAATACCCTTAGGCCTTAAACCGGTTAACCCCTAAAGCCTTAGATATAGATTGTATGCTAAAGATCTGCAAATTAGTTATATTTTCTTATAAAATAGATTAGCTAGTATTTCTCTAGTAAGAATTAGACTCTATGTCGTCTTGCCCATTCTATATAGGTATTATAGGCTTTCTCTAGTGTCCTACAGTTCTCTGCGGCTGTTGGCCTATATATAATTAGGTTTATATTATTGACAAAGCCTATCCCCTAGGTCGCCCCTTCCTTAAAGGTGTTAAGTAGGTTGCTTATAAAGAAGAGAAAGAGTATAGGCGATAAAGGTAATCCTTATAGTATTCCTATTACAACTGTAATAGGGGGGCTCTAGTATCCGCTAAAGACCAGTAATGTTTCTTTCTGGCCTATAAATCCTTAAATAAACTAAATAATCTATTCTGGGAAGCCCTTTGCCCTAAGGATGTATAGGAGACGCTTATAGGGTATATTATTGTAGGCGCCGCTGATATCTAGGCTAAGTATTAATACTATAAAGTCCTTTCGCATAGCCCATGCAGTTTTAATAGTAGTAGCGAGTAGTATAAGTGCTAATAGCATTAAGCGATTCTTTCTTGCCCCTATTTAGCTTTGTGGTAGTAGGGCGTGTTCCTCTGCCGTATCTGCTATATAGTCCACTATAACCTTTTCTAAGATCTTGCTTAGGGTGTTTTCTAAGGTAATAGGGCGGTAGCTTTCTAGGATTAAGTAGTCTACTTTACCTTCTTTTTGTAAGATAACTGTTGTTATAGATCTTTTAAGTTATGGGTAGTAGCCTATTGCAAAGCATACTCTAGCTACGTCTGTAAGCTAAGGTGCTATAAGTGGTCTATAGGTCTTTAGGGCTTTATTTAGGATCCTATCTGGTCCTAGTACTATATTATTTAAAAGGCGGCTAATAGTTCTAGCTATTTCTTCAGTTATTATATCGCTATTGACCCTTAGGCGAGTTACTAGTGTTTCACTAGTAATATTACTAAGGTCTACTGGAGCTAGTTAAGGGAAAAATCTTTTTATAAGGATCTTTGCCTTCTTGTTATTATTGTTTATAGCCTATAGTTTACCTACTCTTTATAGGGGTAGTAGGTATAGATCTTCTACTAGGCGTCCCGCCTTTTTCTTTACCTATTTTGCTATGGTCCAAAGGCCCTTATTATAGGGGAGACTTAGGTTAGTAGTATATTTGTTTATAAACCGTCTCTAGTTATTCCTTACTTCTTTTCTTAGGGTATTCTTTAGCTAGTTTCTTATGTCTTTATATTATCTCTTATCCTTAGAATTGTGGCTGCTTGTGTATTTCCTCCTTGCTCGTCGTTGGCCGGCTACAAGGGCCGCGCACTATGTGGACCATACGTGTCGCGTATAGGGGCCCAGTTTTGAAACCGGGTAGTGCTCTTTTAGCCCGCTTTTAATTGCTACCTAGATCCTTTCTAGTCTTTAATTAATTTCCTTAGGGGTAGCTAATAAGCCTCGCTTATTTGGTATTAGGTGGATTTCTTCTAGGTCTTAGAGTTGTTATTTAATTATATTAAGAAAGCTATCTATATTAAGCTTCCTTATTGCGTATCTTTTACTATTTGGTTGCGCCTTAATATCTAGATCTAGTTATATCTGGATAGGGATATAGTCTAAGGTAAGTGCCTATTCTTCTTTAGGGGAGCACCTTTTAAGTCTCTAGTATAGGTTTTTGTCTATAATTATAAGGTTAATTATACTTTTGGCAGTACCCTATTGCCATATAATTGTACCTGGGGGGGTAGCTAGCTTAAGGCCCCCATTATCTATAGCTCTTAGTAGGCACTCTACCTATTAATTGGCAGCAATATAGATGCCCCCCTATTATAGGTAGTGGAGGTTTATATCTCCTAGTAAAATAGACTCCGCGTGTTTAGTTTCTAGCAAGCTTATTACAGATATAATATTCTCTATTTATACTACCCCTTCGACCCTAGGGTTATAGACATTAATAATTTATACTAGTCCCCTATATATCTGGATGGTTATAACTGTAATATCTAGGTTAACTGCCTGCTATGACTATAAGGCAAGGCTGATATTTTTGCTAATTATAAAGCATACGCGTATAGCTGCTTTTGGTTTATATAGGAGCTGGAATCCTTAGGGGCAGTATGTTAATTATATATAGGTATTATAATACGGCTCTTATATAGCAAGAATATGGTGTTTTTCTAGGTCTAGACTATCTAGTAGGGGCCTTACTAGACGGTAGTTCGTATTGCCGCAGTTATACTATATAATGGTTAAGTGGCGGACTCTTAGTGGGGGTCCTTTACCTTTCCTTTGCTTCTCACTTCTTCCATTTCTACTTTTTTTAAAATGTTTAGAACTTCTATCTCCTGTGTTTACTCCCTAGCTACTACTTATTTTATATAGAGCTTTCTATTCCTGTGTCTTATGTTCCTACTAGCCTTTCTAAATCTAAGTCTGTTATTGCCTCCGGTTCTTCCCTTATTCTTGCTAGTTAGCTATATGCCCCTTATAAGCTAGCTGTATATATTATATTTACCGCGTTAAATCTAATTCTTAATTGTCCCGGCCTTAAACTTGCTGTAGCCGTCTATAGGGGTCTTTCTACTAGGTGTCCTCTCCCTTATATCCTATATGTCCCTTATATCCCTATTCGGTCTAGTAATATCGCGCGGCATCGCTTTTGGCCCGTTAAGGCTTGGGATAGCTAGCTTAGCCCCCCAGTATTAAAGGTAGGAAATGCTAGGAAGACACCTATATCCCCCTAGCTTATCGCCTATTGTTTCTATTTGTATAACCTGGCGTGTAGTTGTTCCTATAGCTATTAAGCCCTTTCCTTCTATCTCCTGTATTTAATGCAGTCTTCTCTCTCCTACGCCTTATATGTGCTTTGGTAACAGTTTGCGCATTTTATTTGGTCTTGATTTATATATTATCTTATATTATAGGGGCCTGCACAGTGGCCGCAGCATACCTGTGCTGCGTATATGGACTGGGTGTGTCCCTATTATGCGCAGCAATAATATCGTTCTAGGTGTAGTCTGTGGTTGTAGAGCCTTATATTGTATATAAGGCCATTTATAATTATTCCTTTTTGGATAAGGAGTTTTTGCATTCCTAGTGTATATACGCTAATGATAAGGGAGCTATGCGTTTGTTTATTATCTCCCTAGCGAGTTTTTAGCGCCCCTTATATCCTCTTATTGTTCTTATTATATGCTTGGTTTATATTTTCCTATTAAAGCTATTAGATCCGGGTAATTATAAGTCCTAGTATAAGGCGTTCCGTTTGTTTTACTATCTCCTGTATAGTTACTATATTGTCCGCCTAGCGTCCCCTTTCTACCCTAAGGCTTATGGGAACCGATAGGACTTTAACTAGGTAATCTTTATAAAGCACTTTTATGCCAATACGCTCTCCTAGCCTGTCCCCTACCCTTATGGCCCGTTCCTTTGCCTGTTAGTTCTTTAGGGTGACTCTAATATCTCCACTCCTAAGGTATTAGATTGCGACGGCGTTGTAAACCTCCTTGTAAATCTCTATAAGAACTTCTATTTTTAATTGTCCCCTAAGTTCTTCTGCCTTTTCTATATTTAGTCGTATTGTGATTATATACCCAGTTGTTGTTTTTAGGGGGGTAGGTTCCCTGTGCTATAGGAGCGCAGCTATAGTGGCCCAGGTACAGTTCGCCTGTAGGGGGGGTTTTTGTTTATCCTCAATTTTGTTTAGCCGTTGGAGGATTTAATTAAGGGTTTGCTAGAGGGGCGCCTAAGGTTCGCTAAACTGGAGCCATTCTACTAGCTATATTAGTTTGTAATGGCTAACAGATACTTCCCTACAGTTCTAGATACTAGACGCGTCCAATAGGCTTTATATTTTATCAGATGCCTTCTTAATTGGGGTATTTCCGCTTTCTAGTATGGTATTCGCCCGTCCTTATTGTTGTTATAGGGGGCCATTGTTGGGTATGGGTCTGGCGGTCGCGCGCGACTACGTACCACCGTCGTTCCACCTGTGCCTCCCCTGTAATGTATGCATCTCAGGGGATTATTAGGGTGTTTTTCAGGGTTCTTTTGGTTGGTTTGGTCTTTTTAGGCCAGGTGCAGCAAGAGCTCCAAAAGTCCAATCAAGGTCTCTTCTATATAGAGTATATAAAGGCGTCCCTTTTTTATACTCTATAAATGAAATTAACTAGTGACTTAGGGGGGTGTTCTATAAATGCTGTTTTGGCTAAGGTAGCTACTACTACCTCTTGCTATGGCATAAGACTCTGTGTAAAGTTAGTGCTAGTAAAGTAATATATAATACGTAGGTAACTTGCTGGGTTATTATAGGAGACTATAGCCTGGGCTAAGGGGTCTTCCCTAGGGTTAAGCGCTATTAGGCTGGTTAAAGTAGTCTTAGAGAGAATGGTAGGACGCTCTGGTCTGCCGGCGCTAAGTTTATAAGGGTTACTTATATACTGCATGCATACTACTTGCTAGTATAGTATAGTAGTACTAGGGCTGCCTATAAGGCCTATAACCCGCAACTTTTGCTGCAATATAGGTAGTATAGTATTAAGGACTATCCTTTTGCTACTATCTTTAAAGCCTTTGGTATAATCCAGGTGCTAGGATAGTATATTAGCGGGATTTACTTTACCTAGCTTATATTTAATCTTAAAATTAAACTTAGCTAGTTCCTTAGCATACTAGGCCTAGCGAGTAGATAAGCTCTTAATGGTTATAAAGTACCTAAGATTATTATAATCGTAGAGCACGCGTGTTATATACGCGGCGTATTTAAGGTAATAGCGCTATATTTTAAAGCATTGCACTATAGTAAGCAGTTCTTTGTTGTGCGTATTATACTATACTTCTAGGCTAATAAGCTTCTAACTATAATAAGTAATTAGGTGCCAGTAGAGTTGATTTCCTTGCCTTAAAGGCTATAAAAGTATACCGCTATAGGTATAGTTAAAAGCGTTAGTAATTACCATTAGGGGTAGATTAGGGTTAAAGTGGTAAAGTAGAGGAGCCTATATAAACGCAGCACGTAGCTTACGGAACGCCTACTAAGCGTTATTAGGCTAGGACTAAGGTTAATACTATTTAGTGGGCCCTTTTAACTTACGCTTCTGCTTCTTCTCCCTATCTAACGTTGGGTTATAATGCGCCTATATAAGATATGCGTGTAGGGGGTATGCGGTATCCAAGTAGTTCTAGATAAATCGCCTATAGAAGTTGGTAAAGCTAAGGAAAACCTAGCTGTCCCTATAGGACTTAGGCTTAGGCCATTCCTTAATAGCTTTTATGTGGGTAGGGTCCATTATAATACTGCTAGGGGTAATAATAAAGCCTAGGAACTCAACGTTCTTAGTATAAAAGATGCATTTTAATAGCTTGGCGTATAGGCCCTAAGTATAGAGCTATTATAGTACCTGCTTAATGTGCTTGACGTACTTGTCCTTATTATTTAAGTAGATGAGAATATTATCTAGGTAAACTATGTAGATAGTATCTACTAGGGTTCCTAGAGTTTTATAAATGTAGCTCTAGAAAGTTATAAGGGCGTTAGTAAGACTAAAGGGCATTACTAGGTACTTAAAGTGACTATAGCCTGTCTTAAATGCGGTCTTCTATTCGTTCCTCTTTTTAATATAAATCCTATAGTACGTATTATAAAGATCCAGCTTTATAAATATCTTTATATAGCTAAGCCTATTAAAGAGTTTGCTAACTAGCGGTAGGGGGTACCAGTTTTTAATTATAATCTTATTTAGGCGTCTATGGTTAATATATAGCCGTATTATATCTTCTGCTTTTAGTATAAAGAGGATGGGCGCTCTAGTAGATGACTTGCTAAGCCTAATCTAGCCCTTCTTAAGAGCACTGTCTAGGTACTCTTATAAGATCTGCAACTTTTTCTATAAGAGGTTGTAGAGGGGCATTTATAGTAGCGTCTTGCCTTCTTCTAAGTTAATTATATAGTTATACTTAGAGTTCTAAGGTAGTATACTTGCTAGCTTATTAGAGAAAACATTAATCTCCTCTTTATATATATCTAGTAGGCTAGGGTTTACGGAGGTTAAGGCGATTATTATATAGTAGTGTGCTTCCAGGAGCTAGTAAAGAGAAGGGTGCGGCCAATATGCGTTTTATAGGTATGCTTGCATTAAGAGTATATATAGCTCTGCTGCAGTATACTTAATAGTTTTAGGTTTTTAATTACCTCCCCCCTAAGTTAAGGTGATCTACGCTAGCACCGGAGGGTCTCTATAGGTACTTGCTGCCAGTAATAATAGGTCCTCTATTATATTTATAACCAGTGTCTCTATGTCTAGAGGGTCTGCATAGGTACTTACTGCCAGTAATAATAGGTCCTCTATTGTGTTTACAACTGGCGTAAAGAAGGAGTCTTCTAGCTATAGCGAATAGGCTATTTTGTTAGCCTTAATATCTGCTAGGAGCGTATTAAGGGTAACTATCTAGAGGTATTTAGGGTCTAAAGTACCCTAGACAAATTGTCTAGAATGAAAGCTAATTAATAGATCTGCTTCTGCGAGCCAATCCCATCTAAGAACTATATTATAACTATTAAATAAGCTACCCTAAAAGGTCTAGGGGCCGATGGTGTAAGGGGTACCCTAGAAGTTGCTAGTGGTGACTATTAAATTATAAGCATCCTAGATTGTTATCTGGTTGCTGTTAAGGAAATATATAATAGGTTTATATAAATACAGCGCATAGCTTATAGGCAGGTTAAACCTATAGACGATGTCTTGGTTAATAAGGTTAATTTGGCACCTATTGTTGTATAAGCAATGTAGGCAGACTTTACCCTAGGGCGTATCTATCGCAATATATACTATAATGCGTTTCTTCTCTCCCTCTGTATTAGGCCCTAGTTGCAGTTAAAAGAGATGCGCTATTAGGGCTTTGGGTTTTCTAAAGGTTAGCCTAACTTGTCCTTACTGGCTTGCTTCTAGTGTTCTTTACAGTGGTTACCTACAGGTCTTTTTTAACTTGTGTATATACTACTAGTATCTAAGGGGTTCTCTGGGCTATCTAGCTTTTAAGTAGTCTCCCCTAGAGTTTGCTTTAAAAAGTATTACCCTTTTTAGGTTCTATTCCCTAAACCTAACTTTATAGAGCCTATACTGCAACCATGCTTTATACGCAATAATTTACTACTGCTACTTACGCGATCTTCTATAAGTTTTGTGGTATTAAGCAATTACTCTACACAGTGGATTTTGTTAAAGAGGTCCTTGGCGGTTTTTACCTATTAGGCGAAGTTCTGGCGGAAGAGCTCTGCTTATAGGTAGGCTAGGAGATATAAGAACTAAAAGTCTACCTATTGCTTAGGATTAACAAAAGGGGTATATAAGAAGAGGTCCTCTAAGCTATATATATAGGCTAGAAAGACCTCAAACCTTTAGTTCTCCTTTATAACAGCTATATAGTATATAGTAGCGTTATTAAAGCGTCTTACTATAGGGTTCCTAATTATAAGGGCGCGGAGAGGCTTTAGGGAAGATTTAAAGAAATAATATAAATTCTATCTAAATCTAAGGGTATATAGCTCTTATAGAGAATAAGACGTTATATAAAGAAGAGAAAGGAATAACGAGATAATTATATAATTAAATAGTCGGGGTTTTTGGTGGTTAATGCGTGCGTATATACGCACGCGGTCTTTAATAGACTTTGGTGTTACGGCGCTAGTGGAAAATAGTAGATTATAATGGATAGTTATAGACAGTTATAGATAGTTGCAGATAGTTGCAGACAGTTATAAACAGTTTTAGATAGTTGTCTGTTAAGTATTTTATTAAGATATTCCTACTATAACTGGGCTAGTCCTGTTATAGTACCCCCCCCCCTTTAGGCAAAGGTCCAAAATAATTTAATTTTAGTTAAGACTTATAACTTATCGCGTTATAAGCGTTGTAATATATTTTAAGTTCTTTTTATTTTTAAGTTTCCTACTATTATATTTTATATATTTGTGTTAGGTGGCAGTTATTTACTTTTATATTATATCTATTTAGCTAGAGTAGGCTATAAAGGATAGTCCTTATGGAATTCTTTTATTAAGGAAGGCGCGTCGGCCTTAATCTGGTTATATGTTTCCCAAGTTTATATTTTATATCCTTCCCATTTAATAAGAAGTTTAAATTATTTAGATTATAGTTTCTATTGTATATTATTAATTAAGTTAAAAAAGTAAGAACTGTTACCGTTATTAATAATTATAAGAGGTGGTAGCGGAATTTTATAGGTTATAGGGTTATCCTTTAAAGGTTGCAATAACCTTATATAAAAAATTAGGTGTATTTTTATCTTAGTTAGTAGTTTGAGCTTATAGGCATACGGGCTTAGTTTCTTCTTAATTTAGTATAGGCCTATAAACTTCTAATTAAGTTTCTTTAAGGGCCATTAAGTCCGTATATTTTGTATATTTAGGTAAATTATATTACCTTTCTTAAAGTTCTATGCAGGAGCTTATCCTTTATTTGTATACCATTTCTATACCATTTAAGCGTACGTTAATTTAATTTATAATAGTTCTGTTAACTGCTTTATTTAATTAGCAAAGTTATATACGTTAATTAACTAGATCTGTTTAATCGTAGGTCCTATTATATTAATTTTAGGTTATAGTTTAAATCTAAGTTAAGGGTCTTGTCCGTAGGTTGCGTAGAATAGCGTTATGTCTATTAATACGTTTATTATATTATTCGCAGTAAACTTAGCCAAAGGCAGCTATTTTCCCCAGTTATCTTATAGGGAGGAGTAGTATATTTATAGGTATTGTTCTATAATCGCGTTTGCAATTTTAGTTTAACTATCTATTTCTAGATAAAATATAGTTAAGAGTTATGTTTAAATGCTTAATTATTTATATAGAGCTTACTAGAAGTCTGAAATAAACTAGCTTCTATAGTTGGATATTATTAAGTTAGAAAGTCCGTGTAGCTTAAAGACGTGCTTAATAAAATATTTGGCTACTAATATTGCGTTAATTAAGTCTATGGGTATTATATATTGCATTTTTATAAGATGGTTAATAACTACTATAATATTTATAAACCTATTACTGTTAGGCAAGTTAACTATAAAGTTAATTAAGATATCACGCTATCTTTATATTAGAATTAGTAGCGGTTAGAGTACTCCTTGCTTCTTTATATAAGAGGTTTTTCTATATATATACATCCTATATACTTAAACGTATTTTTGTATATAGTTGTATATTATAGGCTAGTAATATGCTTATTAAACAATCTTATAAGTCTTTATATGGCCAGGATGTCCTACTATAAGGGAGTTATATATAAAATTAAATATCTTAAATTATAAGGGTTTGGAATTTGGAACTACTATCTTCTATTAATAGTACAATTAATTATTTTTAATTTCGCATTTAGTGAGTGTAATATCCTTATACTATCGTTTTCCTGTTTAAATTGCTTTTATTATATCTATTATCTATATATTTTTTTAATATTTATATTCTATTAGCTTATTAATTTCTATTTCCTATTTATTAACTTCTAATTTATTTCTATTAAGTTCCGTATCTAGGAATATAAAATATAGTTTTTTAAAATGTTTAGGGGGCAATAGGATCTATAATTAATTTATAATCTATTCATCTAAAGCGTTTATAGGTAGGTCCTATAATTATTATATTAATATATTAGGCTTCTAATTAAGTTTGCCTGGTTAGTATATAATCTTAAAGTTAAATTATAAGAGATATTTAGCCTAATAAATTTAGCGCTGCGTTAATTACTTTATAGTTATAAAGTACTATAGGTTCTTATAGTCCGTTAATACATATATTAGGAACAATAATTCTTTAAGCTTAGAACGCCATTATTTAAAGCATCTAACGATTATAAGCAGTTCCTTATTATATATCTTATAGTTTAATTTAGTAGGGGTAAGTTTTTAGAAGAGAAAGGCTACTAAATATAGCTTGCCGTTTTTATTATATTGCGATAGTACTCCCCTTAGCGCATAATTAGACGAGTCTATTTTAATAATATATTTAAGGTTAGGGTTAAAGTAGGTAGGAATTAGGGCAGTTATAAAGTAATATTTTAAGTTATTAAAAGCTTGTTTGCATCTAGCGGTTTATTTAAATTTTATATTCTTCTTTATTAGGTTTACTAATAGCTAGGCAATTTCTAAGAAGTAGTTAATAAATTATTAATAGAAATTTGCGAATCCTAAAAATCCTTAAATATCTTATATATTGCTAGGGCTTCCCTAGTTTATAATTATAGCAACTTTCTTAAGGTCCATTTTAATTCTATTACGGGATATTGTCGGGAATAAGGCAAGCGGTCGTTACGTGTCGTCGCGGCACTAGCGTGGCGAGGAGCCTTAAGCTCTTTGCCCTTCCTCGTTCTAATTAGAAATCATACATTATTAAAAACAACATTACTATGCTACTTAAGTAGTACTGGTGATTTACCCTATGTTACTAACACTGATTAGTGGTTAAATACACAACTACAAAACAGTAAGGTTTTTAACAGAAGAGACAGTCTCGTACAGGGGTGCCATATGCGCTCATATAAAATGGATCCCGGTAATACTATGCTACCTTAAACTTGCAGAAAACTAGTAATAGAAGTGTCACTAAGTACTAGGAGATACCAAGTTGCGTCTATTATACAGAACAACTACGTTTATAAAAATTTGGTTAAGTACTTTAGGTTAGAAGTGTTACTAAACCTAAGGTCCCAAGTTAACGTCCAAAACGCGTTAAATAATATCTTAAATTGCCTACCTCTTGATAGTAAACCTACGAGATTCTATAAAACTGAAACCCCTATTTACCTTTAACCTATTATGGCGTTAACCTACCCAAAGAAGTATAAGGAAGATATTAACCCAAAGACATAAAATAAAGATATTAACCCTATAAATGCTAAGCAAAAGAACCTAAACAGATTCTTATTATACCATATAGTACACTACACAGACAGCAAATACAACAGCACTATGCTATAGTATTGCATAAAGGAGGACTTTGTTAGATAGATAAAGGAATCATAGGCTCTTATAAACAAGCTTATCGTATAAGACTTCCGTAACTTCCTTTAGGAGAATGGAGTATTTGTCCCTATAGATAGAAGCGCTATTAGAGATAATATTTAGGAGCAAGTTATTAATATAAAAGAAGAGCACAAATGGACTCTATAAGAGATTAAGCACTAACTACGCACTATAAAGAAGCTTAACTTACGATAGAATCCAAATAATACACTAATAGAGACACGTTCAAATTCTATTGCTCTAGGCATAAGTTCTTACGTTCCGTACCTATTACTTCTATTATCTTTAGCTCCCTAGGATCTACCAATTCAATCTATAACTTTAACTACTAAATAAGAGCAAGCGCAAGATCCCCTTGCTTCGCGATTTAATAACCTTTAAACTCTATTACAGTAAGATTAGGTACTACGTCATGCTTTATTAAGATCTATATCTCTACTGCAGCCTATAAAGCAATCCCCACCTTAATCTCTAATGTAATTTTAATATAGCCTAATACCGCTTAGAGGCACCTTAAAAATGCTTACAGAGCTTATAAAGCTCTATTTAGACCAGGAGAAGAGGTTTAATGGGGAACTATATAATATCCTTAATTTAAAGCTGCGCATTTTCTATAACTATTACTAGAAGGTTAGACTGGAACCTAACTAATATTATAACGCTTATTCCGTTATGCTTAAGGGCCGTGCCAGTACCTTCTATTATAATTGTTTGGTAAAAAAAGGATATAATTTTAACCAAATAATATATAAGATAAGATGCTACTTTAAAACAGAAGAGAATAAGTAGCAGTATATATTAGAGTGGAGAGAGACTACCTTTCTAAGAATTATTGCTATAAACCCAGATACCTCTTAACTTAATTATCTTTAAAAGCTCTTTAACCAACTTTGGATAATTTAGTATGGTTTATCTAAATTATATTAAGAGGACTTCAGCCTATGCGATTAAGTTATTAGCGTATACTAAGGTGTTAAAGAATACAACCTTACTCTCTTTAATTCTGCAAATACTTATAAAGGAGTATGTGCTTAATTAAGATCCTCTATTAGCACCGCTCTGCGCTTTTAAGAAGTATAGCAATTTAATACCTAACCCTAACCTACTTTAATTAACCCGGCCGACCAATATGATTATAACTGGACTAATTAAACATATAGTGGCTAGGGTAGGGGATATAGTAGAGGGTACGATTAATATTAACTATAAAGCAATCGTAGAGGTCCTTGTGGAGGTTTATCTTAAAATAATTAACAGAAGAAATACTATATTTGTAAGAAGCTAAATTGCTAGTTAACTAGGCACTCTCTTAATAGATAAAAGGAGGTATATAATAAGTTTCGCCAGAGCGCATGAAACGTTAGAAATTATAAGGTTACTATAGCCTACTTCTAAAGCTTCCTAGTTTAATATAAAGGCGAAGAAGACCTTAAGGGTAAGGTTAATGAGGCCGAATAGCTCCTTATAGATATAGAAATTGAGGACTACTCTCCCAACTAATACTTTACCAAGTATGGTAAGGTAAATAGCACACAAACCGTTGCTGTCCTTAATAACCAATCTATGCTCTATTCTGTTATAAAGTTAGATATCTTTAATAAGCTAAAGGAAAGTTCCGCGTTTTCCTTTAATAATAGATACTTAGCAAATATCTTCTATGGTATTATGCTAGATACTAGAGCTATAAGAGTATTTACAGTAGGAGAACCTTAAGTTTAAGCTCTTTAGCAGCTTAATAGCTCTATTTAGATTGACTAATTAACGGCAGGCCAATATACAATTCGCTTTAGTAAGGGTACTGCGATCTCTTTTAGTACAATTAAGGTCTAAACCCTATTAGGATATATTACTTTCTATATTATTCCCGCAAACACCCCGTTTCTATTCTGCATTTAAGATATAGATAAGTTAGGCATTAAGCTTAATAACCTTAAGAATATGCTTGTTTAGGGAGATAATTAGGTGCCTGTTATACGTAAGTAGGGTTACCCCTAGTTGCTCCTTTAATAGCTAGAAAGGAGTGTTACTTAGAGCCATTTAACTAAGTTAGAGTTACGTTAACTATACTATCGCTTTAGTTACCTATTAGTTTATAGATTGCTTAGGGTTCTTTAGTAAGCAGGTTATAAAGTTAAGGCTAAGATAATTAAGTATCTTATAAAGTACTGCTATTACTACTAAATAAACCAGAAGTCCCTTAGCCGATTTAAGTTTACCCTTAAAGATAACTACAACTTTAACTTCTGTATTATTATTGACATTATATATCTTAGCGGCAAGCTAGTACTCTAAGTTATTAACCTCTTAACCTCCTTCTAAGCCGTACGTTTCCTAAAGGATATATTAGCTAGGAACGCATAGGATACTCTTTAATTATACTAGATTAATATCTACCTAGGACCCCCTAATTAAGTTATTTATAATATAGGAAGGAACTTCTTATCTATAGAGCTTCGGCAATAGGTAAAGGTAATGGAAATTAAGGTTAAGGAAGTCCCTATTAAGGCACATAATAGTGTTGGAAAAGTAGAATAATATTACACGCTATTACACCAAGTATATAAGATTATTTCTTTGGAACTAGAGGGCGCTAGCAAAGAGCTTATCTTATAGATAGCTATTAAGGCTGTTAACAATTCCGCCAGCCTAAATAGGCTTGTACCTATATTACTAGTCTTTAGCGCCTACCCTTAAATAACTAATAATTCTCTACTATCTCTATCTATTACGCAATAAGCTAAGGCTATCTATAAGGCAATAAAGGAGGTACGCCGTATTTACGCTACGCGCTAGGTTAACAACGCATTAAGAATAAGAAACGGTCTAAATACCTTAATAACAATAGATCTGCCACTCCAATCTAAAGTATGGGTATAGCGTAAGAAGGGAGGCTGGTTAGGCCTATATAAACTTATTATAATTAATAGTTAAACTTGTACTCTTTAGATGCCCTATAGACCTACTTAATTTTGCTTAACTGTTGTTAGGCCCTAGTATAGGGATAATAATTTTAAGCCTTTATAAGATACCCTAGAGGATACCCTAAAGAAGAACCATAATTAATATGCTCTAGAAGGCGACTATAATTCTAATATAATTGTAGCAGATATGCTGCAACTATGACGCGGTAGAGGTCGCCTAAAAGGATTATAAAATTGCTAACATCTTATTAATTTTAAAGAGCAATTCGTTGCTACTATTAAGAGTAGAGTTAAGTTGTTAATGGCCTTTATAACAGCTAAAGAGAAGGCGGACTTTAAGCTTATAAAATAACTCTAAAAGGAAGGCCGTATTATAACTCTAGGAGCCCCTTTTTAAGCATCTAATAAGTAGGAGATTAACGGTCTTATTATAAGAGGAGTTTTTAAATTTAAGAAGTATGACCCTACTAAGTTTAATAGAGTTCGCATTTTTAAGTTAATAATGGTTAATAAGATTAAGGGCAAAGCTACTAACGCCCTATTTAAGAAGTTAAGACTAGTTATCTAAGGTTATAACAATAATGGTAAGGAAGTAATTCTTACGCAATCCCCTATAATTTAATAAGCTAGTTAGCGAGTTATTGTTGTGCTAGCTCCCTCCTTAATAAAGAATGGAATAATGGTTTATTTATAAGATAGTACTTAGGCTTATACCTAATTAAAGACGTACCTTTAGTGCTTAATATTAGCATACCTTTTAGAACAAATTCGCCACTAATATCTTAAAGATACGATTATGGTTGTGCTTAAGCTATTATATAGAATTATAGAGGCAGGAACTTACTAGTGGGCTACCTATAGCAAGCACTATAAAGAGAAGCTTTTAATAATAACTTTTATATTTAACCCCTGCTTCCTTATTATAACTACGGGAACTTTATTTGGAATTATTAGTATATAAACTAATAATATAATTATCTTAGGAGACGACCAATTCTTAGCTCTTAAAGAAGACGAGCTAGTAAAGGCAAATCTTATAGCAAAGCTAAAGAAGAGGCTTAACCTAATAATACTATTACTCTTTAATAGATGCATCCTCTCCCTAAATAAGGACTCCATTGCTTTACACCAGAAGGGTTAAGGCAAGAAGATTAACGTTATTAATGTTAATTCACTAAAGTAAGGATATATGGAGTAACGCGCTTATGGAGCTTATATTGCTTCTATCTGTTAACCTAAGGCTTCCTTTAATCTCTCTATTGCCGCTTAACACCAGAAACTAACTAAGGATAATGTTCTTGCCCTAAATAAGCGTCTTTCCTGGTAAATAAACTATCTTAATTGGGGACTACTCTATGTGCCTATTAACCTTCCTACTGCTAAGCTCTTTGTATTTGTTAATAGATTATTTGTAAATAATAAAGATTTTAGCTCCTAGCTAGGATATAAGATTATTATTATAAATAAATCTACTAAAGAGAATAACTTTATAATCTACGGCAATCTTATCTATTAGAGCTTAACTAAGAGTAAGTACATCACTTAAAGCGTTCTAGCGTTAGAGATATATGGAATAGTTAGCGGAGTTAACATGGCAATTACAATTGGAACTACCCTAAAGATAATTATAGATTAACTCAAACTTCCCGTTATCCCTATAATTATGTATATTAACTTATATTCCCTCTATAAGTGCTTAGTTAAGCTTAGTACCACAAAGAAGAAGCGCCTTATAATTAATATTATAGCACTTTAGTAATCCTACAAACAGTAAAAACTCTTTAAGATTTAATAGATTAATAGCTAAGATAACCTAGTAGATGTAATAATAAAGGTAAACCTAAATAAGGCTCTAGAAACGTTTGTTAATATAAATACTCTACGTATATAGGTTAAAGGTTGGGTTAAAAGGAAGTAAGAGTATAATATTCCGCAGACCCTAATTTTAACTAGCCAATTAGGATTTTCCATATCCGGCATAGAAAATCGCTATTAGCTCGCTTACTACTAGCGCCTTAGCGGCCCCTTGCCTTTGCGTTAACCCCTAACGTTCTTCTTCTTCTTCTTCTTCGCTTAGTATCTTTATATAGTAGTAATCTATAAGTGTATATAGATAGCAACTATAAAAGAAGAGTTGCTAGTGTCAGGAATAAGGCAAGTAGTTATTACGTGTTATCGCGGCACTAGCGTGGCGAGGAGCCTTAAGCTCTTCGCCCTTCCTCGTTCCAATTAGAAATCATACATTATTAAAAACAACGTCACTGTCCTACTTAAGTAGTACTGGTGATTTACCCTATGTTACTAACAGATATAATTAAGCCTAAGTATATAACCTTAGACGCGTAAAACCTGCATTTTTTAATATTATATTATAAGCCTATATCTTATAAGCGCTTAAGAACCATTCTAATATATTTCTAATGTTTAGAAAGCAAGGATAAGTAGATTAAGATATTATTAATATACACGGTAATAAATATATTAAGGAATTCACAAAGTATATTATTAATATATTGCTAAAATATACTGACCGTTTTTTATACTTGTCGGTTTCACAGGGGGGGTGGCCTATTAAGAGTATACTCTTGTTCTGATGTTTTGCAAATAGGTATCGAAAGCAGAGGATCGTAAGGATCGCGGTGCCTAAGTAGGGGGTTGATTAGTCACTATAAGGGTGACTAATCAGATACACGCAACCGCGCAATATACATTCCAACACTGGCAGTTCTTTCTTTGTGCGTAGAACAGCCATCCTAAGATATACAACCACGTAACCTCTGTACATACACTCCAACACAACCTCTGTCTGTATATTCCGATACTAGCAGTTCTTTCTTTGTGCTTGTGGCGCTGTAGGAAGGCAGTAGAAGTCGATTAGCTGTAGGTAGGACAGTAAAGGTAGGTTTGTTTACTGCGGGCAGAGCAGTAAGGTGTTAGTATAGCTACAGGCGGAGCAGCAAGTTGTCGGTTAAATGGGAGTTAGCTGCAGGCGGAGCAGCCAAAAGTCAATGTGGTGCTGTAGGCAGGGCAGCAAGGTGTTGGTTAGCTGCAGGCAGAGCAGCCGAAAGTTAATGTGGTGCTGCAGGCAGGGCAGCAAGGTGTTGGGTAGCTGCAGGCAGAGCAGCTAGAGGTCAATTTGGTTACTGCAGGCAGGAGCAGTAGAGGGTCTATTCGTTTAGGTAGCAGTACGGTGCTAGCGTTAAGTGGTGATAGCAGGTCAAGCGTTCGGAGCTCGGTCTATCAGCTAGTTGATAGATAGTAGGCATATCGGCGCTATCGTAGGTTAATAGATTGCAGGCGTATCGGCGCAATCGTTCGGTCGGTAGATCGCAGGCATACAGGCACAATCATTCGGTTGGTAGATCGCAGGCGTATAGGCACGATCATTCGGTTAGTAAATCGCAGGCGTACAGGCATAATCATTTAGTTGGTAGATCGTAGGCGTATTGGCACGATTAGTATCGTAATAGCAGGCATAGCGGCGCTATCAGTTGGTCGATGTATCGTATACATATCAGTACGATTATTGTCTGTATAGGTAGTAGTACGGTACTAGCGACAGAGTCATTCAGGTGGCAGTATAATGCCAGCAATAGAGTCGTATTCGTAGGCGTATCGGCACGAATTCTTGTCTATCTGTAGGCGTATTGGCACGTCTTAATTCCTCTAGCAATTCTTTCTTTGTTGTATACGGGCAACGAGACGGAAGAAGAGGCACCAATATATAGATACTGTTGGATGTGGTATTCAACGTAGCAGAGCCGCTAGGATTATGGCAGAGTATCAAGAATATAGGAATAGTGTGCTAGCAGAACTTTGAGAGTCTGGCAGAGCTGAAATTGTTATAAGATAAAGGCGCGCTAGCAACTGCCATAGATGCTAACAGAGGGGTATAAGGGCCGGAGAGCGCGTTATTAACGTGATTTCTTAACAGGTTTAGTAAAGAAGTCGAGTTTAACATTACGCAAGAGGTAAGGGGTAGTTGCGCAAGAAGCTAAGGGGGAGTTAGGGAACGCGTAGTCTTCTTCATGTTCGTATAAGGAAGTAAAGGTGGCAAGCTTGCGGTAAGCGTAATAGACGTAGAATTAAGGGCGGGTAAGGCTGTTAATTCCTTAAATATCTTTTAAATTCTTTGCTTGTGTAAGGAGGAAAGAAAATATCTAATATTTCTTAGCATAAGGTAGTTCCGTGAGTTCGTGTAAGGAAGTTGCAGAGGCCTTATCTCTTCTGAAAAGACCTTATTAATCTATAGTATAACCTATAAGGTTAACCATTGATCAATGTTGGTTTTACAGGGGGGGTGGCCTATTAAGAGTATACTCTTGTTCTAATGTTTTGCAAATAGGTATCGAAAGCAGAGGATCGTAAGGATCGCGGTGCCTAAGTAGGGGGTTGATTAGTCACCATAAGGGTGACTAATCAGATACACGCGACCGCGTAATATACATTCCAACAATACTAAATAGCATTACTAAGTATTTAAAGAGTCCCTATTGTATACAAAAAGCTATATACTTCTTATCTCCTTTATATATACAGATTTTATTAAAGGTAGTAACTATATTAAGCTTTATAAAGTACTATACCTTTAATAAACAGTTAAGCGTCTTTTAAATTAGGGGAATTGGATATTAGTTTTAAATTATAATTGCGTTTAGAGCTTAATAATTAATATAGAATCTTAAGCCTCCTTCTAGCTTTTTAATAAATAGTATAGGTAAGGTAAATAGAAATTAACTAGGGCAAATAAATCCTTTTTCTAAATACTTATTAAGGTATTATCGCATTATAAGCAGTTCTTCTTATAATATACTATATAACGGACCAAACTTTGGTATTATGCTAGGCTTAAGTTCTATCTTAAAATTATGCTTATTTTAGTATAGGGCCAGTTAGTCTATAAATTATTTTTTAAACTTATTAATTAGATTATAGTACTCTTTGGGTATAAGAGGTTAAGGATTAGTATATTATTTCGGTTCTAGTACTTTCTTAATATCTTCTATAGTTATAGCAAAAATTTTATAATCTTGTCTTTTTGCTAGCGAGATAAAAGGCGCGGCCTATATTATATAAATTTTAAAAGGGTTTGGCGAAACATCTTTATATTCTTTACTATAATTGGCAGTTATAGATTTATTATATTTATTTACGGTTTATAGTAAGGGTAATTTATATTATATTAAATTTAAATAGTCATATATATATTTATAGGGCAAATGGTTTTTTAAGTAATAACTTCGGTAGTAGATTATATGGAACTTTAGTGTTTCTTTAACCCAGCTAATTAAAGGGTTATATTGTTTTAGCTATCTATATCTAAGTATAACTTTATATTGCTTTAAGGGTGTAATAAACAGGGAAACGTATTTAAGGTATTTACCTATTTATATTTTTACTAAAGCGTAGTGCGTTAATTTGCTATATATTAAGGGTTTGCCATTAAAGCCTTATAGGCCTTAGGGCTTATTAAGTTTCTTTAAATTTAGGCGTTAAGTTTTTGCATAGTTTATATTAATAAAGCCTATACTAGTGGCTCTACTGTCTATTAGAATTCGTACTTCCTTCCATTTTCTAAATATTTAAATTTCGCTAAGTATATTAAGGAAGTTATATTATATATTAGCGCTAGAAGAGCCTAAACACTTATACTTTTCCACTTTTTATCCTAAGGCGCGACTTAGCCCTAGGATAATTTGTTTTCCAAGTTAACCAAAGGCAAGATACTTTGTAGCAACTAAGTATAATTTATAGAGCGAGTATAATTTAAGGACTGGGAGAAACTATAGCAAACCTTTTTAAAAGGGTGGGTTCTATAATTTCTTTAAATATATCCCTTTTTACCACATCCAAAGTATTCTCTATTTATAGCTTAAGTTCTTTATTTATTAGTTCCTAAGGGTGTATAGGATTAAGCGGCGTTAAGGTCTATAGGGTTATATATAGGGCTTTTAGGTTTTAGAGAAGGATCGTACTTTAGGGCATATACTAGTTTTGTGGAGTTTTAAATATAAGGTATAGTTGGCTTTAGAGAATGAGTCTATTTATTATATTAAAGGTCCTTATTAACTTGTTAATATATTATAGCAAATTTAGATAGGTTTTTTAGCAGTTCCCTACCTACTAACTAGGCTCTAATTTTATCAAAGATAGCTTATTAAAGGGCAGCAACTCTAGCGGCTTTATTCCAATCCAGTTCGCCAATAAGGCCTAAAAATTCCAAAAAGAAGCTAGTAAAGTCTCGGTTCTATTATTATAGATTTTTAAGTTTGGTAATAGCTATATATTCGCGGCTAGTATTATTATACGTTCATTTTAGCAGAGAGATAAAGATTTTAAAATTAACAAAGGTGCTATTATGGAAGAATGGATCTATAGTTTATACAGCGTCTTTACTTAAATAAGACATTCTATAGCTAACCTTGCTAGCTTTAATAGGGTATTAGTTATAGGTTATTAAAAGTTTAAGACGGAGCTTGGTTATAAAGGGGCGTAAGTTGTTTTAATTTTTATTAAACATTAAAGGGTTAGGGAGCTTTTTGGATTTTATAATAGGCATTAGATTTATTATAAATATAGGTTAAGTTACTAGTTTAAGGTTTATATTTAAGGGGCCAGGCTTATATACAGTTATTTTAATCTTATTTATAGGTATTTTTATTAGGGTCTCTAATAAAAGTGCCTTAATGTTACGGAGTTCTTTATAGAGTGCTTCCATTAATTACTAATACTAGGCTTCTAGTACAGCCCGCTACTAAGCTAAGGCATCTATAAAGGATTATTATATTATAGTTAACTATTCCCTAACTAGGGATATAATACTTATAGTTATTAAAAGGGATTTGGGTTCGTTTGCTATTTTTAATAGTAATTATTTTAACGCAATGTAGTATAAGGGCGCGGAGAGGCTTTAGGGAAGATTTAAAGGAATAATATAAATTCTATCTAAATCTAAGGGTATATAGCTCTTGTAGAGAACAAGACATTATATAAAAAAGAGAAAGGAATAACAAGAGAATTATATAATTAAACAGTTGGGGTTCTTGGTGGTTAATACATATATATATACGCACGCGGTCTTTAATAGACTTTAGTGTTACGGCGCTAGTGGAAAACAGTAGATTGTAATAGATAATTGCAGATAGTTGTAGATAGTTGCAAACAGTTTTAGGCAGTTATAAACAGTTTTAGGCAGTTATAAACAGTTTTAGGCAGTTATCTATTAAGTATTTCACCAAGACATTCCTACTATAACTAGGCTAGTCCCATTACACTAATCTAGTTTTGGACTATAGTTTTAAACTTATTCTATAGTAAAGGACCTTTGTCTTTAGTGCCTAACCGGCAATAGACTAGTTAGGTAATTGTCTTTTTTTTATAAGACCTTTAATAGCCTAGCGCGTGCGTCGCTTATAGTTATAGTTAGCATTATTAACCTTAAATCGGTTCTTAACTACGGCGGTCCAGCGGTTAAAATACTATTAAGTAGTACTGCTAATATTGGGTAGTAACTTCTTAACTAGGGCGTTGAGATTTATTTGGCGTATGCGTTTGCCATATAACTTATACTCTTTACTAGAGAGGCGATAGGAGGGCTTTATTAAATTAATAATACTCCATAAGTTGGCTATTTTCTTAGCTAGCTTATCTAGCTCCTTTATATTAGCAGTATTTAGTAGAATACTAGTGATCTTGCTAAGCTCCTATTAAGCCTAGGTATATAAATTAAACTAGTCTTTAACGTTTATAGGTAGCTAATTGTTTTAAGGTTTAGAAGGTGGCTTAAATTCTACTAGTATATTTCTAGCGGTTTTATCTATACTAGATCCTAAGGCGTTTAGCGGTCATATTATTAGCGTATTACTATTAGGTATAGGCATTGGTTTTATTTTTAGAGGCATTATAGAAAAATTAAACCAGCTATCCTCCTAAGGGGATTAGTAATGATTTAAATATAAAGTAAGAATATAGATAGGGAGCTTAATAATAGAACAATAGGGTATATTATATAGGTAGACAAATCCTTAAGAGAAAAGAAGGAGTCTATATATAAGGTAGAAAGGGTTTTTCTTAGGCATATATAGCGCACATGCCTTATAGGCGAGTTACTCCTAAGTTGCCCTAGGGTCGCCAGTACCTTATAGCTATATAACTATCTACTTAGGTTTTACCTAATATAATCTATGCCAATATATAATACGCTAGGTGCTTTAGGTTAACTCTATAAGGGGATCTTATAGACAGGGGGCTATAAGGACACAATTAGAACAGGATAGATTGGTAAGAGAGACAAATCCTTAAGGAGGTAAGGCCTCAGGGATTATAGAGACTATATACTACGGGCACGTGCCTCCGGCACGTGACCGGCGACCATCCAAGGGGCGTCCAAAGGTTGTCCTAAGGGCAGCCCAAGGTAACCGCAATAATATCCCTTACATTGCCCCCCCCCTTCTTGCGGTCGGCCCCCAATTGCCATTACCTTACGGTAGGGAGATTATAAGGGTTCGTCCCAAAAGGGGTTTGGGGAGATATTAGAGAGATATCAGTATACCGCTATATATTATCTATCTATCTAACCCCTGCTTTGAACTCCTAAAAAACCTCAATGAGGAAAAAACACAACTAGAGAAAAAACGCAAGGATTGCTAGGAGACCCGTTAGGAGCCTACCAAAAGCATACTAGTAACTACCTGGGCTAACACAGGGATTTTTATGCAACTCTACTTCCAAGCCTTTATGCTAGTCTGCAATCAATTACGAGTGTTATAGGCAATTTGGTGTTCTAGTATAGTTCCATAGAACCTTTTAGTATGGGATTTAACGTACAGAGCCTTAGCTTGCTGTCGTCTTTAACTGGTAAAATATTAATCTATAATCCTTTCTCATTCTTATAGTCCTATGCTATATTTTGGCGTAGCTCTACTGCCTAGCAAACAGGAGGGACACTTCGCAATAGCGCCTCTAGCTATTATACGGTTGTCAAGAACATCTATAACGTTATTCTTTAATACCGTAGTATCATTTAGGTATAGTTTAACCTATATACGTCTGTAATTAACGTCTTAATTGCCTTCCCTAGCCGCGTAATCAGTTTTTATAAGGAAGTAATGGCCGAATGGCGTATATACGTGTTTCCTTCCTTCTGAATTGCGCTATTGTAACGGAGTTATATCGGCAAGGTTGCGGCTATTTACCAGAAGGGTATTGGAAGGTAAAGTATAGAGACATCTTGCTTACTAAGCTGCTCCTTTTCCTCAACACCTTACTTCCCATCATCAACCTTCGTCCAATTTTGGACGTATCTTTAATATATTATTAAGATTTTCTTCTTTTCTATTATCAATTTAATATGCCTCTTCATTCTCCTGCTAACTGCTCTTTTAAGCTGATTCCACAGCGTATTCTGGCCCTGCCGCTGTATATAGAACCCTAACCTCCGCTAACCCACAACTGGTGCTGGTCCTGCCTAAATAACTTTATATGCACGTCCTCGAAAGACCAGAAATCTGATAAGAAGATTCTAGATGCTTGCAATAAGACCTACTATATAAGGTCTAACACCTTCAGTCCTTATAATCAATGCATGCGTATTAAGAGCGGCAGTTGCGTTAAGGTAAGATTTCCTATCCTTAATAGGTTTCCATTACTGACTTTAAGCTTCAATATAGCCTGGGCCTGAGTGGCGACGATTCTTTAATATCCTTGACTACTATATCACCCGGGCTCTCTCTCATTCTAGCGCTAATGCTGAACGTCTGGGTTGAATTCGAGACTATGCTATAGCCATCTATACCGCCTACAATTCCCAGCAAGCCAGCCAGCAACGCCTAATGAGGGAGCAAGGTTGGTATACTAAGGATAGGGTAAAGGATAGGGGTAATAAAAAGAAGGTCGCCGTTTACCACAAGAAGGAGTTTACGCATACGCGTTAAGTTTCAAAAGAGCACAATATGATACAGTATTAGGTAGGTTACCCTTCGGGTACCTAGCAGATAGGTAACTAACAGTTGCTGTAGCAAGGTCTCAGTAGTTCCGGACTGTATTAGCCAGCCAACGTCTCTATTTATTCTGGGCTTAAGCGTGTCTTTATTGACTATAAGCTGACGCCTTAAGAGCTTTATTGGTATTAGTTTGGACCTAATATTGGTGTTAAGCATTTAAGAATCTCTGCTCTGTCTACACCTTATTGTCCTGCCCCTGTTTTCATGCCTACTTATATACCTACAAAGGGATCTCATTCCCGTCAGCCATCCCTTAGAGGGCCAATGGATACTAATCCTGCTCCTGAGGATAAGGCATAGTGGCTTTTAATTTAGGCATTTGGGATTGTTCTTATATATAGTAGCAATTAAGGATCTCAACTGGTGCTCAGGAAGGCCTCATAAGGTATTCAGAAAGGCATAGGAACACTATTCCTAATATAGACTAATGAATGGGAATGCGATTCTAGCAAAATACCCTATCAATTCTATACTATATACGTAAAAAGGCTAAGGACCTGTCCTGCCTTAGGCCGTAGCCCTAATCAATCCTTATAGTTTCCGGAGCCTATCCGTTCCATATCTAATTTGACCTATTTCTTGCTCTTTGCGCGAGTCTTCTTTATAGGCTGCGATGACACCATAGTATCAGAGCGCTTTCTGCGATTTATAGATTACGGACCTTGGTCCTAATATTCTTTTAGAATATCTTCGCAATAATTAAGGTAATCCTCTGGTTCCCATGTAGTGTCCTTAGCAGGCCAGCCTAGCCATTTGACTTTATATTAAAGCTTATTCTTAACAGACTTATAGCGTAGTATAGCTTCAACCTTATACCGCTTGCCCACCACTTTAGGGTATTCAATTGGGCCTAGACAGAAGTTCTTTTCCAGTAGTAGTCTATACCATGGCTCTAGTAGGTTTACATGAAACACTAGATATATACAGGCCATAGATGGGGGTAGCTGGAGACGGTAGGCTAGCTTGCCAATTCATTCCTTAACTTGGAAGGGACCTAGGTATCTTGCGTCAAGCTTCTTTAATAGTTGACAGGTCTTAATATTCGTTAAACGTAATAGAACCTCGTCGCCTACCCCAAAATGCTTGTCCTAGTATTTGCGGTTGTACCAGAGTCTCTGCTGCTCTTAGGCATCTTGCAAGCTCTGCTTTATATGCTTCTATTACTCCTCCCATTTCTGGAGGTACCCTTATACTCTCCGGTGGATATCCTTGGACTTCCTAGTAGGATCCCATAATTAATCATACGGCCTTAGCCAGTAATCGCTAGGTACACCATCAAACCCAGATAGTCAGACGCCGTAGGCAATCTGGATTGGTGTATACTTATATAATGCGTGTTGCTTTGAATTGTAGGCGTACTCCGCGTACAGAAGTAGCTTACACCAATTGTCTTGCTGGTAGTTCAAATATATTCACAAATACGACTCCAGTTCCTGGTTCTGGCGTTCCGTTTGCCCGTCCGTTTATAGATAGAAAGCTGTACTATAATAGTGGTCTATCTTTAAATAAAAGCATAGATCCGACCAGTACTGGCTTATAAAGACGCTACCCCTATCAGTAATAATAGAGTACGGTTGATCTACTTTAAGAAAGCATTTCTCCTTAATCAGGCTAGTAAGCGCTTATACGTTAATCGTCTTGTTAACGGGAAGGTATTAGATGTACTTCAAAAACCTATTAATAAGTACCAGGACTAAATCGTATGTTTGTCCTTACTTATCCTTTAATAGCGGGAGATCCGTAATGAAATCCATAGCGTAATATCGCTATGGTTTGCTAGCAGGAGGAACCGATTCAAGTAGACCCCATGGCTTATACCTTCGGATTTTATATACTTAGCACTTCTCGCAGTGGCTAATATACTCCTTTGCTTCTTGCTTAAGTTTTGGCCAATAGTATTTGCGTTAAAGTAATTCTACTATCTTAGCTTAACCATAGTGGCCGCCCAGAGGATTATTGTAATTCTTTATAAGAATTTTCTGTCGTAGATTTGCTTCTTGTGGCACCTAAACCTTGCCATTTCTACGCAGTAGGCCCATTGGGTCCAGTTCCCAATTTTAGCGCCTTTTAACTTTCTTTCCGTCACGTTTCCGGTCTACTTCCGCATTAAAGATAGCATAGGAGGCGTCCCTCCGTTGCACCTTATAGATGAGATCTGTTAACCTTTCAAATAGTTCCCAGGTAAAAGCTGTTTCGTCTTATACTGCTCCAAGTATGCGACTAGATGGTACCATAGATCTTGCAACTCTCCAATGCGCATGCGTCAGGAAGGCCGCTACGAGGTTAAAGTCCTTTAGTCATTACAGGGCTCTAGGTTCCGATTGCTCTATGGCTTTACTTTTAATTTAAGGGGATAGCTTAGCAATTAGAGGTGACATATCACTAGGTTCCAAGAGTGTATCAGGGACATCCTGTCCAGGCATATTTGGACCCTTATCAGCAACGGACCGGGTACCAGCCAGAACATTAGTAGAAACCGATGGGGCTTGCACCGCCTAAGACTTAGTACGTGGAGCTATAGGTGCTTAAGCATCCCACACCCAGAGCTTGTTCTGCAATATAGGGAGTAAAATATCTATTATCTGTTTTCCTTCCCCCGTTTTAAAGCCTTTGGCATAGTCTAGCCGTCATGACGGTCTATCAGCAGGGTTGTTTTCCCCTAGCTTATATTCGATCTCAAAATTAAATCGCGCGAGCTTCTTTACCCATCTGGCCTATCGAGGTATAAGCTCCTTCGTAGTCATAAAGTAGCGTAGATTATAATGATCTGAGAGTACACGAGTGGTATAGCTTGCGTACTCGAGGTAGTGTCGCCACTGTTTAAAGCAGTTGACTATGGCCAGCAGTTCCTTATTATGGGTATAATACCTAACTTCAGGTCCCTGGAATTTTCTACTATAGAATACTACCAGTCTCTAGTAGAGCTGGGTAGGGTCCGGATGCCTATCAGGTTGCAGTAGAATACTAGTAAGGGCAAAATTCGATACATCAGTAACCATTATTAGTGGCTAATCTAGGTTGAAGTGCCGCAATAGTAGAGCTTTTGTGAACTTTGCGCGTAGTTCCCAAAAGGCTTCCTATACCTTTCCGGGCCATATCCATGGTTTATACCATTTGGTTAGTCCCTTCTTGGTTTTCTTCCTTCCCGCCTTTAAGCTTTTTGCTCCTTAGGCTGGGTCTCGGGAAGCTTTAGTAACGTAGTTAGATAGGTGTTAGGTAACGTCCAAATAGTCATAGATAAAGCGCCTATAGAAATTGGCAAAGCCTAAAAACACTTAAATATTACAGTAACTCTCTAGCTCCGGCCACTCTTAGATCGTCTACACCTATACTAGGTCCATAACTACGCCCATAGGCGTTATAATGTAACCTAAAAACTCGACCTGCTTAATATTAAAGACACACTTTAACGCCTTAGTGTAGAGGCCCCAATCATCCAAGCGTTCCAGCACTTCGCGGACGTGTTGCTTATGCTAATCCTCATCTTCTAAGTAGATCAGAATGTTATCTAAATAGACGATGTATATGCGGTCAACTAGTCCCCCTAAGGCTCTATAAATATATAATTAAAATGTCGTAGGCGCATTGGCTAGCCCAAAAGGCATTACCATATACTCAAAGTGGCCGTATCAGGTCTTAAAAGCGGTCTTCCACTTATCCCCCCTTTTAATACGGAGCCTATAATAGGCGTCTTATAGATCCAGCTTTATAAAGATCTTCGCCCTAAATAGCCAATCCAGCATTTCACTAACCAATAGTAGTGGGTAACAGTTCTTAATTATAATCTTATTAAGACCGCGGTAATCTACACATAGCCTCATAGTCCCATCTGGTTTCGGGACAAAGAGGATCAGCGCGCCTGCCGGCAACTTACTGGGCTGTATCCATCCCTTTTCCAGTAAGCTATTAAGGTACTCCCATAGGATCTCAAGCTCTTTGCAAGAGAGGTTATAGATAGGAAGGTTCAGCGGCTGCTTACCTTCTTCCAGATCAATTGCATAATCGTATTCCAAGTTCCGCTAAATGACTTTTGCTCGCCTACCCGAGAATACCCTCAGTAAGTCCCTTAGGCCTGCCGGGATATTCAACAAATCAGGGTCGCGTTCGTCCTCCGCGTCCTCATCAGGTAGATCCCAGAGCTCCCTCAGAACACTCACAGGCAGCGTCGCGCGCTGTAGTGGTTATTCATACATGGTTGCCACTATACATTAAACAGTTTCATGCGGTAGCCAGTGGAGGGTAGGGAACTCCTTAACGCAGCGTTCAAGGTGCCGTAGCATACTCTCCGCATATTACTTAAGCCAGAGTAACCCATAACAATAAAAGTATCTCATAAGATCTTTAAGATCGCCGCCTCCCTGCAATATCTCCGCGGCCTATCCAGCAGTTCCCCGTAGGGTATCTATTATAGAAGGGTTATCGCCTATACTAGGCTCTATACCCATCTTGCTATAGAACAGGGGTTGGATCCGATACTCCTTTGGGTATAGAGCGTATACTATTTCGCCTGGAGCTACATCCTCTAGAATGTCTTTCAAGCTTATCAGTAATATGCGCCCTTCCAATTCTTCGTCGTTCCACTATTTAAAGGCTCCTGTCTTAAAGCGTATCTTAGGATCTACTTCCGCGAGCCAAGGATATCCAAGGATAAGGTCATAACCTACAAAGTCAGCCGCCTAGAAGGGTTGCGGGCCGACTACCTTAGTACGGTTATGCATGTCGGCCACTAACACTGTAAGCTCGTGGGCACTGTGTAGTTTAATCCGATACTTATCCAGGAAGCCTGCAATAGGTTTCCGCCAGTTTAGCGACGGGATGAGTTCATGCTCTTTTGCCAAATCATATTATATGAGATTGATTTCGGCGCCGCTGTCATATAGTACTTGGAACTAACGCGTCTCGCCCATAGGGAGTGTCATTTCCAGCTTAATAGCAATACAGAGAGTCTTCCCTTCCGTATCTTGCCCTAGTTGTAGCCGGGAGACGTCCGCAACTAGGGCTTCTCTTTTTTTGGTTTATTAGTGCGTTTATCGCCCTGCTTGTTTTTCCAATAAGAATGTCCTTTTGGCTTCTCAGAGTATTCCCGTAAGGGTGTCAGATAGGTGTCAGGTTAACCCCAAGAGTCTTTCCCGCTGCTTAAGGTTCCCAACTTTAACCATTCCAAAGTTCTTTTTAAGAACGGCTTCTTTAAAGACTGGGTCTGCCCTGCGTTGCTACCAGAATGCCCACGCTTCTAGCTACCCCCCGGCTTCTTACCAGAAGAGGTCTGGTTCCTTACCACATCCTCTACGTTCAGAACCGCTCGTTCGAAATCCGCATATACGGTAATCCACGGTAGGGCTCCTACGCGCTTCATTTCGTCACGAATTGCTAGCTTAATTCTAGCCCAGATAAATCCAATCTTCTCCTTCTCACAGACGCTGCCGTCCTTGTTTTTAAAGGGCTCTGGATCCATCTATTAAGCACAAGTTTCCACAAAGTTCATAAACTAGCGGAAATCTTAACGGTCCAGCTGTATACCATTCCAGAATTGTTCTGCGTTGTCATATTATACAACATACGGATCTTAGGTCCAACCCTTTAGGAAGGTCTACAGCTGTGGCCATATAGTAATTTGCTCTTTATTAAGTTAATTAAGCGCAATCTAGTTTAGCGATCGGTCTTTAATCTTACTAATAATCCACCATGTACGTTCTTTGGTGTCATCTTATATCATCAGCATCTCAAAGAAGTTGTCCACCTCGCGAACCCAATCATCCAAATATTAGGCGCTGGGTCTATAGCAGAGTTCTAGACTTCCAGAGGCTTTAGCCAATTAGTCCATATCCTTTTTCCGTTCATTACATAGGTGCCTCTCTAAGTCTTCCACACCTCCTCAGGTAGGTACTAGGTAGCCCCCAGAAAGCCCTTAGCCTTAACCAGGTTATAAAAAAACTTATCTAGCTTAAATCAAGCCCTACCAGATCTAAATTTGCCCTTAAAGGGTTCTAACATGTTCATCAGTAGCTTCCTCCCGCATAGCTTCCAAGAGCCTTACAACAGCTTCCCAATATCCATCTTAAAGGATATCGGTGTGGGGTTCTTAACTTTCCGAACTTAGGCCTAAGGAAGCTCCAGCTACAGATATAGTATTAGCACCAGTAGCTAGTGCGGATTTCCCAACAAGCCTCAGGTCTTAAGTCAGTGCTTAAATTAGATTACCCAAAGAGGTAGGCCCGCTTAGCTCATAAGCAGTCTATGCACCGCCACTATACCAATTGTGGGCCAATGGTCTTCCGGGAGGGTTCCGGTTGGATCCCTAGTCGGACACGTCAGTATATTCCTCTGGCATTTCTAGCTCAGGGGAAGATCTTAGTGTCGCCTCTAGCGCTTAGTCTTCCAATTGGCCTAGGTGGGGCCAGAGGGGTTCCAGTTGCTTTCCAGCGGTATTGCGTCCATCATAGAGGGTGTCTGCGTTTTCCTCAGCGGTGACCATAGGTATGCAAGAGTCTTCGAGCTCCTAGCGCATCTAGGTGTTAGGGCTCGTTCAGCCGTCTTACCCAGAGGTTTATATTATCGCAATCTCTCACTATCAGAGGGACCTTCCTGCCTTAATACAACGGCTTTCCATAAGGTATTCGTGGAGTTTCCATTCAGGTCGTCGCGAGATTTCGAGGGAGGATGGTAGATATAAACAAAAGGTATAAACAAACAATCTGGTCCTCAAAGCCAGCTGCCCTTCCAAATAGAGTAGGAAGGATTCGAATGTGAGGGGATCTTATAGACAGGGGGCTATAAGGACACGATTGGAACAGGATAGATTGGTAAAAGAGACAAATCCTTAAGAAGGTGAGGCCTCAGGGATCGTGGAGACTATATACTACAGGCACGTGCCTCCGGCACGTGACCGGCGACCATCCAAGGGGCGTCCAAAGGTTGTCCTAAGGGCAGCCCAAGGTAACCGCAATAATATCCCTTACAAACTCTTAGTTTATCTTTATCCTTAAGTTTAAACCTCTCTTTTATTAATCTAAACGTTACTATATTATTTACTGGTACTAATATCTATATTATCTCTCTCTAGTCTATAGCCTATTCCTCTAGGTTCTTTAATATTATAATTAATTATAAGAGGTCAGTCTAACCGGAACGTATAATTATCTAATTGGCAGTGTTACAGGTAAGTAGAAGGTAAGTTAAAGGTAGAGTTAAAGGTAGAATAAGTTGCATATATTAAAGGACAAATACTTCTAACCACTTCCATTTAGAGACTAATTGCTAGTTCTTCTCTAGAGGAGAACTAGCTTCCTATATAAACCTTCTAAAATACTAGTAAAACCTTTTACCCCTATTTATTTAACTATATCTCCTCTAGGACATATATAGGATGTAGATAGGATATTAATAAAACCTCCTACTGTCTTATCTAATATATACCTCCTGGAGGGTTCCATTACAATTGCCTTCCCTTCCAGAGTCTTAGTCCTCTAAGACTTCGCCTCTTAATAAACTCTTATAGAGTTCCGACTAAAACCACTAGGGAAGTTCTTTAGTGGAAAGGTACTCCATAATGCGGCTTATTGCCAGTTCTTTATTAGCATAGAACCTTACTTTGTCTTCTATTCCTCCACTCTTCTTCTACTATAGCTCTTCACGGTGCCTTTATAATAGAACTTTAATAATAATAATAAAAATTAAATGGGATTTACCTTCCTTATTATAAGAATTTATTATAAGCTAATCCGGAGGTTGTTCTATGCGACGCGTTAACTAGCCACTATCCCTATTCACCTAAAATAGGCCCTAATAATAACGTCTTAATATTAATTTCTTTTAGTTTATAAGCTGTCGTCTCTTACACGTTTTTTTATTAACAATACTATTCGTCTTACCTTTTAGTAGACTGTTTTTTATTATATTCTAGCTTTTAGCTTCCATATCTCTAGCTATTCTTTCTACCACTACTCTATTCTCTTTTTATAACGCGTCTATAGATAATAGGATCCCTATTTTATCTCTTTAATAATACTAACTTTCTATAGTATTCTCTTGTAATGGCTTATAATTATACTACGCGTCCCTAAACTGGCGGCGGTGTTATCCCTACTCTATTAGCACCGCAGACTACTTCTATTGCTCCTACAGTGGTTTCTCTAAAGTGCTACCATTGTTACGTTTACGCGCTTACGTTAAACCCATCCTATGCTTATAAGATGCCGCGCTCTAGCGAGAACAGATCTAAGTATTTCTACTATTATAGCTAGAAAAAGACCTATATTCCGGTATTTCCCATTCCATTCTATTCTGGACTCCACTAACTATATTAGATCCCCGCTATCTACGCGCGTAAGGCTTGCCGGCTTTAACGCGCCATTAGGGATTTCCGTCTGCATTAAAATAGTAAAAGATGGGGATGGAAGGTGTCTTCTATTACTTACAGCCTTTTTAATTTAATAAGGGTTTCTACCGCTATAGAGACGCAGCAATCTTAGATATACAGTGTCTAGGAGCGCATATATAAGTAGCTTGTTCTTATAAATAATAACATTTGCACTCTTGCGTAGGCCTTTCTAGCCAGGTAAGTCTCTTTAATAATATGTTTGGGAACTATACTAACTCTTTAGTTGTTAACTTTCTGATCCTAGCCTAGATGCCAATTTGGAGCCTAGGGTAACACTAAGAATAGTAATAAAGATAAACGTTCTCCCCGCTAGTCCCCTGGCTATAGTAGTCTATCTAGTTCCTACTACTCTAAGAAGAATATTAGTAAGAATGCTAATACTTCTAGGGATAGGAGTGCTAATAATACTGCCGGCGATAACATTAAGATAAAGGAGGAGGCTCCTATTACTACTTCTAGTATTTAAGTTATTATCTTGTTCTTTCTTTCCTCTTATAAAATAGCTTTATGTAGTGTCTCTCTAGTGCTTTTAGGATGCCCTAGTACTGGGAATTAACTTTATACTTTAGGGATGCCTCTATTTTTATTTTTAGTAATAGTCCATATAAAAGTAGCATACTGCTATAATCTCTATATATAATAAACGGGTGGTGTTCTTATAGGTACTTTACAATTTCTTAAAATTTCTAAATCTTTGCTCTGTGTCTTTTTAGTCCTCTTTATATTATTAACTCTATTGCGTATCTCTAGTATTAGACCAGATACTCTCCTTTTATCCCTTAGGAACCCTTTTAAATCCCTAGGGCCCCTTCTTCTAATACTACTACTCATTTTTAAACAGCGTCTTCTTTGGACAGCATCCCTAGTGGTTCTTATATAGATCCCTATGGCTTTCTCTTATAGAATTCTAGGATCCCTATTATAATAGCAAAACGTTTCCATTTTTAATGCCTGTACTAGACCTTATAGTTTTAATTTACAGGGTCTTCCCTATTGTCTTATCCGTGGCATATCCGGAACCGTTACTAAATCCTAATTTATAGTCTTTAGAAAAGTTTTAATTACCGTCTTATATCCTAGCTAAAGGTGCTCCTTAGGTTCCCAACTGTTATACACCTAAGAGTATCCTTCCTAATAAACTAAAAATTTGCGTTTCTTCTAACACTATTTTTAGTCTAAAATGTCTTCTATATTCTATTTTAGTTCCCCATTAATTTTGCTAGGTAGGGGTAGTTCTATACTATCTCTTCTCCGGTATAACTCCAATAAGGAAACATAAAATATAGGATATATTAGATATAATTTCAGCAATTCCAATTTATAGACTTAATTTCCTTTAGTTTTCCTAACTATCTTAAAGGGTCTAAGCCACCTATAGTTCAGCTTCTTCTTAATACGTTTTATCCAGATGTTTTTTATAAACAGTAAGACTTCGTCTTCTATTTTAAATTCTTTAGGCATATATCCCTTATTATAGTACCTTTTTTATATAGCCTGGGCGTCTAGTAAGTGCTTTTTAAGTTCTTCTTTACAAATTCTTATTTACTTAATTCTCTTAGACGCCACTAGGGCCTCTCTTTTAGGAACAATGTCCTTAATATTCTAGGGGTTATTTACTTTTACCCCAAACAGTGCTTTATAAGGGGTCATTTTTATACTAATATGGATGCTTATGTTATATATATATTGCGCTAAAGCTAACTACAATAGCTAATTATCCTATTGATAATTAATATAGCAGCAGAGGTAGTATTTTAACAACGTATTTAGACGCTCTATTTATCCGTCTATTTATAAGTAAAAGACAGTGCTTATCTTTTACCGTATTTTTAATAAAAGATAGAATAAAGACCAAAATGCGCTGTTAAATATAGTACCTCTGTTAGATACAATTCCCCTTAGCATACTAAATAAGAGCCACCGCTCTAAAAATAGGTCTGCCAGTTCCGCTGCCGTGATTATTATTATAACAGCAAAATACCCTAAAAACTTTGTATATCTGTTAATAATTACTAGGATAGCGTTAGCAACCTCTTCTATTCTTATTTTAATAGGGGGTAAGCCTATTATAAAATCTATTATTAATTCTAATATAGGTCCTTACGAAATAGGAAGCACTAATAACTCGCCGTATAGGTAATGCCTAAATATCTATACCCTTTAGCATATATTATATCTTAATACATAGTCCCTAACTTCTTTAGATATTCTATCCTAAAAGTATTTCCTTTAAACGGCCTTAAGGATTCTATTGGCACCGTAGTGACCCCTAAAAGGGTTATTATAAAAGACCTTTAGAATTTCGTCTTAAACCGTTTGGTCCTTTAGGATATATATAGCACCCTTAAAGCGTAACAGACCCTTTTAGTCTTGTTACTATAGCTTCTTAGTAACTTCAGCTAAGTTAGTCTCTACTATGTCTTTCTACCTCTCCCTAGAAATAAAGGCGTCCCTTTATTATGCTTAAAGAAGAAGATCTAGAAAGGTTTTATATAAATCGCTTATTTCCGTTTCACCTACCGCTATTATAGATCCTAGGTATAGCACGAGACATTTTAAACCATTAGTGCTAGTAGATTCTCCTGCTGTTATATAGTATACCATACTATAGATAGGCATCTTACCTATCCCCTCTAAATCTAGAAACTTGCAGCTAATGCGCCATTAAGTTAAAGGTGCTGCGACACCCCTAGTATATCCTATAGAATTCTTACTAATTCTAGGGTACGCTAACTTTATAACATCTGCTTAGTTTATAACCTAGTCTATAACCATATCCTACAGCTCTATTATTATAGTGCTTTATAGCTATATTGCTAGGACCTCTGCCCTACTACAGAATTCTATAGTTCTAGGAAAAGATTCTTCTTTCTTCCTAAGCAAATTTTGCAATATAGGAATTATTTCCCCTGTGCTATCCTGAATTCTCCCAGTTTTATAATCTAAATATCTTAACAACCTATTAGCGGGATTTGTCTTTCCTAGGCGGTACATAGTCTTAAAGCTATACTATAATAGTGCCTCCGCCTATCTAGCTTATTAACCACTTAACACCTTTATAGTTATAAAGTATTCTAGGTTATTATAGTCTATAAGGACTTTAATAGAATAATTACTTCCTATATAATAATGTCGCTAGTGCTTTATTACTATAACTATCGCAAGCAGCTCCTAGTTATATATTATATAACACTGCTCTATAGGGGTTATTTTCCTTAACTAAAACACCATAGGATGCCATTCTCCGTCTTTTAATTAAGATATAATTGCCCCTAGGGCAAAGCCAAATATATCCGTTTTAAGGTATATATATAGCTCCTAATAGAAGTATATTAGAATAGGCGCCGACGTAAACAAATTCTTTAACCAGTCTATAGCCTACTTAGCAGCTTCCCTAAATATAAAGGGTCCTAACTTCTTGCCATCCTTAGATCCCTTTAGTAGATTAGTAATTAGGAGTATTACTTATAAGTAATAAACAATAAACCTTTAGTAGAAGTTCGCCATGTCTATAAAAACCTATACTTCCCTAAATGTTATAGGGTATAGCTATTCCCTAATAGCGTCTACCTAGCTTTTCTCTATTAACACTCCATTGACGCTAATAATAAAGCCCAGAAAATTAATGCTAGTAATATAAAACAAGCATTTTTTTAGGTTTATATAGAGCTTATATTCCCGCAGTCTTTCTAGTACTATTTATATATAGTGCGTATATACTTCGTAGTTATTAGAGTAGACTATAATATTATTAAGGTAAACTATATATATTATATCTAATAGGCCCGACAATGCCTTATTAATATAGGCCTGGAATGTCGCCGGTGTGTTAGTAAGCCTAAATGGCATCACTAGGTACTTAAAGTGGCCGTACTGTATTTAGAACGCCGTTTTCCATTTATTGCTAGCTTTAATCCGGATTTAATAGTATATATCTTTTAGATCCAATTTTATAAATATCTTTACACCTAATAGCCTATTAATAAGCTCCCCTATTAAGGGTAGCAGGTAGTAATTCTTTATAGTAATCTTGTTTAGCGCCTAATAGTTAATATAGAGATAAAGGGTCTTATCCTTTTTAGGTATAAATATAATTAGTGCCCCTACCTAACTTATAAAAGGCCAAATCCATCCTCTCTAAAGATTGTCCACTATATACTAATATAATACTACCAGCTCGTTTTCTAATAGGTTGTATAGTAGTCTAAAAGGAGGTTCCTTATCTCCTATGTCTATCTTATACTCTACCAACATAGGGTTAGGTAAGGTATGCGTAGCTTCCTTATTAGCAACATCCTTTAGGTCTATATATTCCTATAGAATCTCTAGTTCCTTAACTACGCATAGCCAGATATCTAAAAATAAATACCCTATATCCCCATTCTTAATATTAAGGGTGGCATATATAGCATACGCCCACCCTTCCTCTTGCACATAGTTTAAGAAAGTCTTTTAATCTTTAACCATAATATGCAGTTAAGACTTCCGGTGTTAATATAAGGCTAAAGGCCAATTAATGTCTAGATTAACTTGTTAAAGCTATAGGTATCCTAAAATAAGGTTATACCCCTTAATTTCTATAGCGTAGAAGCGCATCTCCTGCGTATTCTATAGACCATCGCGGTCCTGGCTAGCTATGGAAAAAGTTTGTTCTCTATAGCATGGAATCCGGTGGCCTTTAATGCTTCAAATAGTGCGTACCTATAAGCCACTAAGGTCTAAATCCAATTCTTTTACTAGTAATTAAGAAATAAACCCTATAGTCGCGCCGCTATCTATAAGGCAGTCTTATATTACCTATTTATTATTAACTTAAATAGAGACGGGAATGACTATGCGGTAGCTTACTCCCTCCTTCTCTTACTAGCCTAGTGTAAGGGAGTAAAGATCCACTAGGCTCTTTCTTTTCCTAATTAAGTATCCTCTTACTTCTTCTACCAGTAGAAGCATTATATATGGCCTTTCTTGCCGCAGTAATAACAGCTGCATAACTCTTGGTTCCACGGTTTCTGCCTATTATTATTTTGGGGTTGACTAGTGTTGCTCTAGGGTTGTAAAGCCTGCTTGCGTTGTCCTTCCACAGAGTAGTTAGGTTAGAATCTACCCCTTTTATTAAAGCTAGGTCTAGTTCTACGGTCTTTATTATTAGCGTCTTATTCCTTTCGCTTCCCTAGATAGTCTCTTTTAGCGTTCTTAATCTAAGTAGCTTTAGAGATAAGCTTTTCTTAGAAGGTAAGAATTTTGCCCTTCTTCTATATAGCCTGGCAAATCTTAGGTTATAACTTGGCAAGTAGCTAGTAAAGTTATATAGCGTTATCCTATAGGTCCAAGTAGGGTATATTATCTTCTAGTTCTTTTAAGTAGTTTATAAACTAGACTACACTCTAGCCTTCTTACTATTTAGCGTTGTGGTATTACTGGTTATAATCTATTCCTTAATTAGTAGGGTCTTGGATCTAATCAACCAACCATAACTTAAATTTACTAAATTTAAGGGGTGTGGTAAGTTTCTTCTTATAGCGTGTCCATGAACTCTTAATGGTGCCATATAGGAAGGTAGAAGCAATTAGTGTCTGATTATACTTATTAGAGTAACATTTTAGGTCTAGCCAAAACTTGGTTTCGCATTAATGGATAAAATAATTACAGTTCTAGAGATTATCACTATTATACTTATCAGGTTCCTTTATGCGGAATTTAGGTTTTTCTAACGTTATAGCGTAGTGTAGTGTTACCCCTTTAAGTCCGCTTCGTGTCTAGGGTGTCTATGCTTCCCCTAATTGTCCTTACAATTGTCCTTGGTAGTCTTAATATGCTTATCTTAATTGTATCTCCAACTCCTTTGTCTTTTATAGGGTCTCGCGTAGTAACCGCTTTAATAACTCCCCAGCGGTAATCGTTTCTAAGGGTCTTGGAAGGTTAGTGTAAGGGCGCGAAGAGGCTTTAGGGAAGATTTAAAGGAATAATATAAATTCTATCTAAATTTAAGGGTATATAGCTTTTCAAGAGAACAAGACGTTGTGTAAAGAAGAGAAGGGAATAACCAGAGAATCTTGTAATTAAATAGTTAGGGGTCTTGGTCGATGCGTACGCACATACGCACGCGGACGGACTTCGGTAGAATTCGATTGATCTGGTAGAACTTGGCAGAAGTCGATTAAGCTAGTAAAATTTGGCAGAATTTGGTTAAAGCGTCAAGTTTATCTTATTAAGTGTTTTACTGAGATATTCCTACTGTAACTAGGCTAGTCCCGTTACAGTACCCCCCCTTTGGCCGAAGGTTTAAAATAATTTAATTTGGTTAAGAATTTATAATTTTTTTATTATGTGTTATATTTTCGCGTTAGGTGGTGGTCTTGGCAAGGCAGATCTAACTAATTAGACAACTTTAACCGCTAGTTAAAGTTCCTTAATATCTTATATGTTACGTAATTGTGTTATAAATGTTATAACTTATTTTAAGTTCTTTTTAAATTTAAGTTTTGTGTATTTGTGTCAGGTAGTAGTCGTTTGCCTTTATATCATGTCCATCCAGCCGGAGTAGGCCGCAAAGGATGGTCCTTATGGAATTCTTTTACTAGGGAAGGCGCGTTGGCTTTAATCTGATTATAGGTTTCCTAGGTTTATGTTTTATATCCTTCCTACTTAATAAGAAGTTTAAATTGTTTGGATCATGGTTTCTATTATATATTATTAATTAAGTTAATAAAGTAAGAACCGTTACTATTATTAACAATTATAGGAGGTGGCGGTGGTACTTTATAAGTTATAGGATCATCTTTTAAAGGTTATAATAAGCTTACGTAAAACGTTGGGTGTATTTTTATCTTAGTTAGTAGTTTAAGCTTATAGGCGTATAGGCTTAGTTTCTTCTTAATTTAGTATTACCCCATAAACTTCTAATTAAGTTTCTTTAAGGGCTGTTAAGTCCGTATATTTTATTTATTTAGGTAAGCCATATTACCTTCCTTAAAGTCCTATATAGGAGCTTGTCCTTTGTTCGCATGCTATTCCTATACCGTTTAAGCGTATATTAATTTACTTTGTAACAGTTCCATTAACTGCTTTATTTAATTAGCGAAGTTGTGCGCGTTAATTAACTAGATCCGTTTAATTGTGGGTTCTATTATATTAATTTCAGGTTGTAGTTTAAATCCAAGTTAAGGGTTTTGTCTATAGGTTGCGTAGAACAGCATTACGCTTATTAATATGTTTATTGTATTATTTATAGTAAACTTAGCTAAAGGTAGCCATTTTTCCTAGTCGTCTTGTAGGTAGGAGTAGTATATTTATAGGTATTGTTCCATAATCGCGTTTGCAATTTCGGTTTGACTATCTATCTCCAGATAAAACGCAGTTAAGAGTTATATTTGAATGCTTAATTGTTTATATAGAGCTTACTAGAAGTCTGAAACGAACTAGCTTCTATAGTTAGATATTATTAAGTTAGGAAGTCTGTGTAGCTTAAAGATATACTTAACAAAACATTCGGCTACTAATATTATATTAATTAAGTCCATGGGAATCATATATCACATTTTTATAAGGCGGTTAACGACTACTATAATATTCGTGAACCCATTACTGCTAGGCAAGTTAACTATAAAGTCAATCAAGATGTCGCGCCATCTTTGTATCGGAATTGGTAGCGGTTAAAGTACTCCTTACTTCTTTATATAAGAGGTCTTTCTACGCATGCACATCCTATATACTTGAACGTATTTTCGTACGTAGTCATGCATTATAGGCTAGTAGTATGCTCGTTAAACAATCTCATAGGTCTTCACACAGCTAGGATACCCTACTATAGGGGAGTCGTGTACAAAATTAAGTATCTTAAATTATAAAGATTCGGAATTCGGAACTACCATCTTCTATTAATAGTATAATTGATTGTTTTAAATTTTGTATTTAGCGAGTATAATATCCTTATACTGTCGTTTTCCTATTTAAATTGCTTTTATTATATCTATTATCTATATATTGTTCTTATATTCGTATTCTATTAGCTTATTAATTTCTATTTCCTATTTATTAACTTCTAATTTATTTCTGTTAAGTTCCGTATCTAGGAATATAGAACATAGCTTTTTAAAATATTTAGGAGGCAGTAAGATCTGTAATTAATTTATAATCCGTTTATCTAAAGCGTTCGCAGGTAGGTCCTATAATTATTATATTAATGCGTTAGGCTTCTGATTAAGTTTACCTAGTTAGTATATAATCTTAAAGTTAAATTATAAGAGGTATTCGGCCTAACAAATTTAGCGCTACGTTAATTGTTTTATAGTTATAAAGTACTACAGGTTTTTATAGTCTATTAATACGCATATTAGGAACAATAATCCTTTAAGCTTAGGACGCTATTATTTAAAGCATCTAATAATTGTAAGTAGTTCCTTATTATATATCTCATAGTTCGATTTAGCAGGGGCGAGTTTCTAAGAGAGAAAGGCTACTAGATATAGCTCGCCGTTCTTATTATATTGCGATAACACTCCTCCTAGTGCATAATTAGACGAATCTGTTTTAACAATATATTTAAGATTAGAGTTAAAGTGGGCAAGAATTAGAGCAGTTATAAAATAATACTTTAGGTTATTAAAAGCTTGTTTATATTTAGTGGTCTATTTAAATTTTATGTTCTTTCTTATTAGGTTTATTAATGGCTGGGCAATTTCTAAGAAGTGGTTAATAAATTAATAATAGAAGTTTGCGAATTTTAGAAATTCTTAAACGTCTTATATATTACTAGGGCTTCCCTAGTTTATAATCGCGGCGACTTTCTTAGGGTCCATTTTAATTCCGTTATAGGATATAATTAAGCCTAAGTACATAACCTCGGACGCATAGAACTTGCATTTCTTAATATCGCATTATAAGCCCATATCTTATAGGCGTTTGAGAATTATTCTAACATGTTTCTAATGTTTAGAAAGCGAGGATAAGTAGATTAAGATATTATTAATATACGCGGTAACAAATATATTAAGGAATTTATAAAGTGTATTATTAATATATTGCTGAAACGTACTAGGACCATTTTTTATGCTAAACGGCATTATTAGGTATTTAAAGAGTCCCCATTGTGTACAAAAAGCTGTGTACTTCTCATCTCCTTCACGTATACGGATTTTATTAAAGGCAGCAACTATATTAAGCTTTGTAAAGTACCATGCCTTCACTAAACGGTTAAGCGTTTCTTAAATTAGGGGAATTAGATATTGGTTTTAAATCATAATTGCGTTTAGAGCTTAATAATTAATATAAAATCTTAAGCCTCCTCCTAGCTTTTTAATGAATAGTATAGGTAAGGCGAATAGAGATTAATTAGGGCGAATAAATCCTTTTTCTAGATGCTCGTTGAGGTATTATTGCATTATAAGCAGTTCTTCTTATGATATACCGTATAGCGGACCGAACTTTGGTGTTATACTAGGCTTAAGTTCTATCTTAAAATCATGCTTATCTTAGTGCGGGGCTAGTTGGTCTGCAAATTGTTTTTTAAACTCGTTAATTAGATTGTGGTACTCTTTGGGTACAAAAGGTTAAGGATTAATATACTATTTTGGTTCTAGTGCTTTCTTAATATCTTCTATGGTTATAGCAAAGATTTTATAATCTCGTCTTTTTGCTAACAAGATAAAGGGTGCGGCCTATATTATACAAATTTCAAGAGGTTTTAACATAACATCTTTACATTCTTTACTGCAATTGGTAGTTGTAGCTTTATCGTATTAGTTCAAGGTTTGTAGTAAGGGTAATTTATATCGTTTTAAATTCAAATAGTTGTGTGCATATTTATAGGGCAAATGGGTTTTTAAGCAATAACTTTAGCAGTAGGTTATACGGAACTTTAGTATTTCTTTAACCCAGCTAATTAAAGGGTTGTGTTATTTTAGCTATCCATATCCAAGTATTATCTTATATTACTTTAGGGGTGTTATAAATAGGGAAACATATTTAAGGTATTCACCCATCTGTATTTTTATAAGAGCGTAGTGTGTCAATTCGCTATATATTAAGGGTTTGCCGTTAAAGCCTTATAGGCCTTAGGGCTTATCAAGTTTCTTTAAATTTAGGCGTTAGGTTTTCGCGTAGTTTATATTAATAAAGCCTATACTAGTAGCTCCACTGTCTATAAGGATTTATACCTCCTTCCATTTTCTAAGTGTTTAAATTTCGCTAAGTATATTAAGGGAGTCGTGTTATATATTAGCGCTAGAAGAGCCTAGATACTTATACTCTTCCACTTCTTATTCTAAGGCGCGACTTAGCCCTAGGACAATTTGTTTTTTAAGTTAGCTAAAGGTAAAATACTTTATAACAACTAGGTATAATTTGTAGAATAAGTATAAGTTAAGGAGCGAGTACGGCTTAAAGAATAAGTGCGATTTAAGGAGTGGGTGCGATTCAAAGACTAAAAGGAACTATAGTGGACTTTTTTAAAAGGGTGAGTTCGGTAATTTCTTTAGATATATCCTTTTCTACCACATCTAAAGCATTCTCTATTTGCGGCTTAAGTTCTTCGTTTATCAGTTCCTAAGGGTACGTAGGATTAAGTGGCGTCAAGGTCTATAAGGTCGTGCGTAGGTTTCAGAGAAGGGTCGCGCTTTAGGGTATATATTAGTTTCATAGAGCTTTAAACACAAGGTGTGGTTGGCTTTAAAGAATAAGTCTATTTATTATATTAAAGGTCCTCATTAATTTGTTAACACATTATAGTAAATTTAGGTAGGTCCTTTAGTAGTTCCCTACCTACTAACTATGCTCTGATTTTATCCAAAATAGCTTATTAAAGAGCAGCAACTCTAGCGGCTTTATTCCAATCCAGTTCGCTAATAAGGCCTAAAAATTCCAAAAAGAAGCTTATAAAGTCTCGGTTCCGTTATCATAGGTTTTTAAGTTTAGTAACAGCAGTATATTCGCGGCTGGCGTTATCATATGTTCATTCTAGCAGAGAGATAAAGGTTTTAAAATTAACAAAGGTGCCATTATAAAAGAATAGGTCCATAGTTTGTGCAGCATCTTTGCTTAAATAAGATATTCCATAGCTAACCTTACTAGCTTCGGTAGGGTATTGGTTATAGTTTATTAAAAGTTTAAGACGGAGCTTAGTTACAAAGGGATATAGGTTATTTTAATTTCCATTAAATATTAAAGGGTTAGGAAGCTTTTCTAATTTCATAGTAGGTACTAGGTTTGTTACAGGTATAGGTTAAGCTACCGTTACTAGTTTAGGGTTCGTATTTAACGGGCTAGGTTTAGATACAGTTATATTAATTTTATTTATAGGCAGTATCAGGGTCTCTAACGTAAATACTTAGATATTACAGAGTTCTTCGCAAAGTGCTTCCATTAATCGCTAATACTGGGCTTCTAGTGCAGCCCGCTACTAAGCTAAGGCATCCGTAAAGGACTGTTACATTATAGTTAACTGTTCCCTAACTAGGGACATAATACTCATGGTTATTAAAGAGGATTTGGGTTTGTTTGCCATTTTAATAGTAGTTATTTTTTAACGCAACGTAATGTAAGGGCGCGAAGAGGCTTCGGGGAAGATTTAAAGGAATAATATAAATTCTATCTAAATCTAAGGGTATATAGCTTTTTAAGAGAACAAGACGTTGCGTAAAGAAGAGAAGGGAATAACCAGAGAATCTT
>Ga0307507_10001850_pt1 | contig 46225 bp, 10 predicted proteins | sample 7_EM_MG_FD_207223 | JGI IMG/M metagenome (GOLD analysis project Ga0307507, IMG submission 207223) | Populus trichocarpa ectomycorrhiza microbial communities from riparian zone in the Pacific Northwest, United States - 7_EM | ecosystem: Host-associated > Plants > Roots > Unclassified | place... | reverse complement strand
CGTTATAGTACACCCCCCCCCCCCCCTTTTAGCCAAAGGTCTAAAACAATTTAATTTAGTTAAGAATTTATAACTTATTACCTTATAAGCGTTGTAATATAGTTTAAGTTTCCTACTATTATATTTTATGTCTTTATATTAGGTGGCAGTTATTTGCCTTTATTATATCTATCTAGCTAGAGCAGGCTATAAAGGATGGTCCTTATAGAACTCTTTTACTAAGGAAGGCGCGTTGGCCTTAATCTAGTTATAGGTTTCCTAAGTTTATATTTTATATCCTTTCCACTTAATAAGAAGTTTTAATTATTTAGATTATGCTTTCTATTGTATATTATTAATTAAGGTAATAAAGTAAGAACTGTTACTATTATTAACAATTATAGAAGGTAGCGGCGGCACTTTATAAGTTATAGGATTATCTTTTAAAGGTTATAATAAGCTTATATAAAATATTAGGTATATTTTTATCTTAGTTAGTAGTTTAAGCTTATAGGTATATAGGCTTAGTTTTTTCTTAATTTAGTACAGGCCTATAAACTTCTAATTAAGTTTCTTTAAGGGCTGTTAAGTCTATAGGTTTTATATATTTAGGTAAACTATATTACCTTCCTTAAAGTCCCATACAGAAGCTTATCCTTTATTTATATGCTATTCCTATACTATTTAAGCGTAACGTATTCCATTACCGAGAGTAACAACCCACCAAAAGCGACAAAATTCCTTGGCACTACTAACCCATATTACGAATTATCAATTTCATTACTATTAAATAAAGAACCTGCGTACGTCGTGCTTACATTAGATTCAGAAGACTCTTTTATATCCTTTTTACACATTTAAGCGTTATGCCCAGTCTCCCCACAGTTTCCACAGCGCCGTAAAGCTGGTTAAGCCTTTTCTTAACTACTCTTACTACAAGCCTTCTTAGACAACTAAAGCACCGCAGATGCTTTAGCAGCTACCTACGCTAATACCTCTCTATACTCCATTATACCGCCGTGCTGAATCCGCTTCCGTTTACGCGCTTTTTGCTTAGTTATCACCTCTAATTACTCCTTAAGCTCAGTAATTTAAGAGGTTAGAAGTACATTTTAATAAAGCATTAGTTCAGCGCCTTTTACAAGCTAAGAGAAACCATTTCTAGCTGTTATAGGCGATCAAACAAAGGAGTCGCCTACGAGCCTTAATTGGGATCCAAACTTATGCGTATTGCTTAGAGTCTTCAATTGCCACAGCGTCTCTAGTAGTAGGGGTTGTGGTAGGGTACGCAATCTAACTTTAAGGCGATCTAACACTACCTGCGCGTTAAGAGGGACAAGACCTAATGCCTTAAAGGCCTTGCGGCAGTTCTCCTCTGTAAACACATCAAAAAACGCGTCCTTAAAGGCTAGGAGGAAGCCCTCCTTGTTAATATAAAAGACCCGTTGGCGTGCCAAGTCCTAACCGCGTTAAGAGTACTTCCGCTTTAACGGCGAGAAGCATACTACATCTAGCGGCTGGAGGATATGTGATAAATAGGGTAGCATATAGAGCGTAAGGATCTTATTTTTAAGGCAATAGTCCTTAAAATCCTGGTTAAGGTAACTCTTATGGCCGTCCAAAACAAGTAGCCAATACCCCCCCACCTAACGCGCCTTTGTATGCGTGTTAAAGTGCTTCAACCACTTAAGACCAAGCGCGTTATTCGTCTAGCCATTCTCAAAGACTAAGAGCTTCCAATTATGCGGTATATCTGCCTCCTTATACCATACAGAGAGATGTAGACGCGCCCTTTATAAATAATGAATGGCGGGGTTGTATGCCCAGCAGCGCAGATGCTCTAAATAACTATAACCCACTTATAATTAGCTGGTTGAATAAGCTTAGGTTGGGCACGTCTCTCTAAGCCTATAACAACTTTTATAGACCCAATAACACCCATCTAGAAGCCAGTCTTGTCGAAGTTGTGCACATTATTATTATAAACGCCGTACTTAGCTTTGGTCTCCTTAATAAGCTTAAACCACGCGCTAATTACCTTAGGATCTTCCTAGAGTATTCTCTAACGGTCCTTTACTTAATTAAAGGCTATTTTAAGCTCATCCAAACGCGTTACAAATCTCTCAGCCCATTACTTGCCTACTAGCTTTCCACCACGCGCAGCTAACAGTTTATCCGCCATATCTGCTACCTCACACAGCTGGTGCGCAAATCCTTGTAAATTAAGGTTAAGGATATATCGGACGATCGTCTGCTCTTCGGTTGCGGTAAGCTTATAGCAATTTACAGGTAATTTAAGTCGAAATAGGATTCCTTTGGCGCGTTTCGAGAGGGTATAGTAATTAACGTTGAAGGTAATAGCAGCGGCTTAATAGCTTCGGAATTGGCCGGAATTGTAGGCTTAAAGGGCAAGCTGAAGTCTCCCTTCGCGTTGCTAGGATAACGCGTTATTTGGTTAAAGCATGATAGGATAATGAAGGAGGTGGTAGTCTTGGCAGATTCTGTCGCTTTCGGTAGTTTGTCGCTCTTAGTAATGGAATACGTTACGTTAATTTACTTTATAATAGTTCCATTAACTGCTTTATTTAATTAGTAAAGTTATACATATTAATTAACTAGATCCGTTTAATTATGGGTTCTATTATGTTAATTTCGGGTTATAGTTTAAATCTAAGTTAGGGGTCTTATCTATAGGTCGCATAGAACGGCGTTATGCTTATTAATATATTTATTATATTATTTGCAGTAAACTTAGCTAAAGGCAGTTGTTTTTCGTAGTTATTTTATAGATAGGAGCAGTATATTTATAGGTATTATTCTATAATTATATTTGCAATTTTAGTTTAACTATTTAACTCTAGATAAAATACAGTTAAGAGTTATATTTAAATGCTTAATTATTTATATAGAGCTTGCCAAAAGTCTAAAACAAACTAGGTTTTATAGTTAGATATTATTAAGTTAGGAAGTCTGTATAGCTTAAAGATGTACTTAATAAAATATTTAGCTACTAATATTGTATTAATTAAGTCTATAGGAATTATATATTGCATTTTTATAAGGCGGTTAATAACTACTATAATATTTATAAACCTATTACTGCTAGGCAAGTCGACTATAAAGTTAATTAAGATATTGCGCTATCTTTATATTGGAATTAGTAGCGGTTAAAGTACTCCTTACTTCTTTATATAAGAGGTCTTTCTATACACGTATATCCTATATACTTAAACGTATTTTTATATATAATTATACATTATAGGCTAGTAGTATACTTGTTAAATAATCTTATAGGTTTTTATATAGCCAGGATGCCCTACTATAGAAGAGTTGTATATAAATTTAGGTATCTTAAATCTTAAAGGTTTGGAATTTGGAACTACTATTTTCTATTGATAGTATAATTAATTATTTTAAATTTTGCATTTAGCGAGTGTAATATCCTTATACTGTCGTTTTCCTATTTAAATTGCCTTTATTATATCTATTATCCATATATTATTCTTATACTTATATTCTATTAACTTCTAATTTATTTTTATTAAGTTCTATATTTAGAAATATAGGATATAATTTTTTTAATGCGTTTAGGGGGCAATAAGATCTATAATTAATTCGTAATCCGTTTATTTAAAGCATTTATAGGTAGGTCTTATAATTATTATATTAATATACTAAGCTTCTAATTAAGTTTACCTAGTTAATATATAATCTTAAAGTTAAATTATAAGAGGTATTTAGCCTGATAAATTTAGCGCTATATTAATTACTTTATAGCTATAATGTACTATAAGTTCTTACAGTCTGTTAATATGTATATTGGGAATAATAATCCTTTAAGCTTAGGACGCCATTATTTAAAGCATCTAATAATTATAAGTAGTTCCTTATTATATATCTTGTAGTTTAATTTAGTAGGGACGAGTTTCTAGAAGAGAAAAGCTACTAGATATAGCTCGCCGTTCTTATTATATTATAATAACACCCCCCCTAGCGCATAATTGGATAAGTCTATTTTAATAATATATTTAAGGTTAGGGTTAAAGTAAGTAAAAATTAGAGTAGTTATAAAGTAATATTTTAAGTTATTAAAAGCTTATTTGCATTTAGCGGTCTATTTAAATTTTATATTCTTTCTTATTAGGTTTACTAATAGCTAAGTAGTTTCTAAGAAGTGGTTAATGTTAGCGACTCAGTTAATCGAGGCATGAGCACAGCAAGAAGGACGCATGTAAGCCTATATAATTGGATTGTCTATAAACGAGGATCCAAAGCTAGAGAAAGGAAAAGAGAAGAAGGGTAGCATCGCTTAAAGTTTTATACAATTGTCTGGTTATATAACTGCGACTATTTAAAATAGTAAGAAACTATCTACAATTATCCACCATAATCCACTACCATAATCCACCGTTTTCCACCAGCGCTATAATATTACCCCCCCTCCAAAAAAGCCTACCCTTAGGCTTTGTATGTCCATATTATATTCATAGGGTGTTCTTATCTATATGCTTAATAGGTAGCTTATTATCTTCGCTATACTAGCACTATATCTACTTATCTAGATACTTTAGGGGTCCTGGCTTATTAGGATATTAGTTATAGAATTCTTTAAGCTTCTAGGGGTAACCTATAAAGTTCCAGGTAGGGTACTAGGTTAGGTCTAGATTATAACCTTTCTATTAGACACAGTATTTTAGCGTTCCTTGTACTAGTTTATAGGCTAGTATTTTGTTAACTTCCCATTTGTTGTTGCTATTAACTTAAATTAGTAGTGGAAGCTTATTCTTTTGTCTAGGTAGTAGGTTATTTATGGCTTTCTATAGCTTATCTAGTAAGAAAATAGGGTGGACTTTAATTAAGTCTAGGAGTTTAACCTTGTATAAGTTGCCTTCTTTATTAAGGATTTTATATAGTCCTGCTATTTAATAGTCTAGCTTACAGCTAGGCGTTCTGTATTCCAGTTCTTTATTATAACTTAGACCTTATTATCTACGGTAAAGTCGGGCTCTTGTCTATACTTATTCGCCTACTATTGCATTGATTTCTAGGCCTTTTCCAGATCTGTATAGGCTACTGTCCAGGCTTCTTCTAAGCGCTTAGCGTACTGCTGGGCTTCCTTATAAAATAGTTTTTTACGTACAGTCTAAGGTCCTTCTAGTCTTTCCTAGTTAAAGCTTATATAGGGCAAGTAGCCTATTTCTAGCTAAATAGGTGCAAACCCTATAGAGTTATGGGGTAGGGTTACCTAAGTATAGTCTATTAGGGGTAGCAGTTTAGCCTAGTTATCTTAGAAGTAGTTAATAAAGGGCCAAAGTCTTTAATCCAAATATTAATTTATAATTTCCGTCTAACTGTCTATCTGGGGGTAGTATGCTATAAAAAGCTTTAGCTTAATGCCTAAGATCTAGGTAAACTTATTCTAGAAAGCTAATATAAATTGCGGCCCGTAATTGGATATAATAGTATCTAGTAGTCCGTAAATTTAGTAGACGTAATAGATATATAGTTAGGCCACCTCTTTAGCATTAATATTCTTATAACAAGGGATTAAAAACAGGCGCTTGCTAAAGCGGTTAACTATAACCATAGCCATATTATATCCGCTATGGTCTGTAGGTAGCTTATGGAAATCTATAAAGATATACTGCTAGGGGCGCTCTAGTATTGGGAGTGGTTTTAATAGTCCTGGGGTTTTATCTTGTGGGATTATAGATCTATAGCAGCTATCGCAGTTCTATACGTAACAGTTAATATCTATAATCATTCTAGGCCAGTAGTAGCGGTCGCTAATAATCCTACGGGTCTTATTTTTCCTAGGGTGGGCCATAGAGACCTGGGTATGTGCTTTAGTAATAAGCTAAGTCCATAAGTTCTGTTCCTTTGCTACTACTAGCCGTTCCTAATACTTAAGTAATCCATTTTTAAGGGACTATGGGCTGGTAACGTCCTTTACCTTTTTATGGTACTCCTGTAGAGAAGGGGCCGTATAGTTTGCCTACAGCAGTTTATTAATAAGATTAAGTTCCATGGAGTTAATGGGATATATCTTAGCGTCTAAAGGGTCTGTATTTAGTTCTGCCTATATCTAGGGGTTAAGGTGCTCTGGTTATAGTAGTATCTAGGTCTATAATAAGATCTTTATAGCTATCTAGTTATCTAGGTCCTATCTATACCTTATAAGGGCATCTATATAATTTATAGCGCCTAGCTGGTACATAATTAGGAAGTTAAACTAGGATAGGATATCCGCCTAGCGTGCCTGCCGGGCTGTAAGGGCCTTTATTATTATAAAATATTCTAGGGCCTTATAATTAGAGACTACCTAGATAGGCTTAGGGGTCCCTTCTAGCTGCGCACGCTAGTGCTAAAAGCTAGAGATAATAGCTAGCATTTCTTTGTCATGGATATAGTAGTTCAGCTCTATATCTACTATAGTCTTTAAATAGTAAGCAATAGGGTGCCATTCTCCATCCATCTGCTTTTAGGAGTAAACGCCAGCTATAACACTATCTAAGGCATCAGTCTCTAGCATTAAGGGCCATTCTGGGTTAAAGTAGGCGAGTAAGGGAGTAGAGACTAGTCGTTTCTTAAGTTTATTAAAGGCCTGCCTATATATAGTGTTAAAGTAAAAAGGCCGGTCCTTATAGGTAAGTAGGCTTAGGGGCTAGGCAATCCTACTATAGTTCTTAATAAAGCATTAGTAGAAGTTATAGAACCCTAGGAATAACTATACCCCCTTTACAGTCCTTAGGGGTACCTATTAGTTAATTATAGCAGTCTTTTCTAGGTCTACCTTAATTCCATCTATACTGATAATAAACCCTAGGTACTTTATATACTTAACACTAAATTCCAATTTCCTAATATTGGCCTAGAGGCCGGCCTTACGGAGCCATTATAGGATTTTATGGACGTGCTCTGTTACGGCACTGTTACAGACCCTAGTCAGGGGCTCGGCCGAGCCGAGCCTTGGCGCCATGTATATAGACGTGTCCTTTCCTCGACCTTCTTCCAGTCCTCGTCTTGGAATTCTCGTACACTGGCTACCAATAGATCCTTGTTCTATTGACTGAGCCCTTTACATGCTCCTTATATTCTAACTCATTTTTAGAGTAGATTATAATATTATCTAGGTAGGCCATATAGAAGTCATTAAGGTAGTTAAAAAGTATATTATTTATATATCGCTAGTATATAGCCAGTCCGTTAGTCAGTCTAAAAAAAAGTACTTTATATTTATATATTCTGTAACGGGTCCAAAATATAGTAAAATCTTCCAATTTAGGGTCTATCCTAATCTAGTAAAAGGCCTAATAGATATTAAGCTTAGTAAAGATCTTAGCTCTACTTATTTGGGTTAAAATCTTATTAAGTAAGGGCAGTGGGTAGCGGTCTTTACGGGTTATATTATTTAGTTTGCAGTAGTTAATGCAGAAATAAAGTCCTCTATTTAGCTTTTTAGTAAAGAGAATAGGCGAATTAAATAGAGCTTAACCAGGTTTAATAAAGCCCTTATTTAGGTTATTAATAAGGTACTACTTTATAGCCTATAATTTGGCAGTAAACTACTAACAAAGGGGGCTATAGCTAAGTGTGTCTTCCTTATCTGGCTTAATCTTAATCTTATGGTTATACAGTTAGTAAGGCGGGAGTATATTAGACACTACCTTAAAGAATACGTCCTTGAATTTCTAGTGTTAATAGGGTAGTTTCTATTCTACTAGCTCCTTATCTATAAGCTTACCTTCCTGTTTACTAAGCTTATTTTTCTTTTCCTTAATTATTTAATTAATTTTATATAAGCTGGTGGTAAAGGCAACGGTATTAGGTTAGACTAAGTTCTAATAGAATCCTACGGCGCTAATACAGCAGATATTAACTAGTAGGAGGTCCATGGGTTTCTTTATAGACTATTATTAAGCCATATTTTGCGGTCTAGGGTTTATAATATTTCTTAGCTCCTATTCCATCTTCCGCAAGTTATCCCTCCGGTCTATATATTTAGTATAGCATCTAATACTCCTTGCTATTCTTTATGGCTACCTAAGGCCTAAGTTCTCTATAGGGAGCTCCGCTAACTTCTTACTAACTTTTTTAATCTCTAGTACAAGTGGCATAACATAGGTAGTCTAGGGGCGGTATAGTATATAGATCTGTTACGGGTTAAGCTATACGTCCTTTTTAAAAGCCTAGTCCCTATATATAGCATCGGCCTAGTAAACGGTATTTATCTATAGCCGCATAAGGTTCTCTATTATAATACTAATCTCTTTTATAAAGGAAGGTATTGGGGGTATAGTTTTAGGCCAAATAAGCCGTCTATTCCATATATTAAGCTATAAGCCTAAATAGGCTAGCCATTTTCTTCCTAAGATTATATTATGGCTTCTAAGGTCCGTAATAAGGAAGGGGGCATTATACTGCCTTTGTTTGTTAACACGGAGATAGATCTATAAGATGGTTATAATAGGTGGTTCTACCTATCCGTTATACCTGCAAATAGGAATTAATTTAGGCAGTTCCTTAAGGGGTATATTTAAAAAGTCAGCTAGCTTTATAGTACACTATGTATCTATTAAGGCAAAGGCATTTGCTCTAGAGTCAGCCAAAGTAGAGGTTAAAACTTAATATCTATTACGGAATAAAGTATAAGGGATAGTATAGCTTCTTTCACTAACTAACCGATCCAGATTAATATGCGACATATTAATTCCTTTTAACCCTAGAGGGGAGTCTTGCTCTAGGGTTCCTTTTTTTCCAACTCTATACTATCCTTCTACATTAATAGGACCTTATTTATCTTTGCTGCTGTAACGGGACTAGCCTAGTTACAGTAGGAATGTCTCGGTGAAACACTTGACAGATGACTGTATGAAACTGTTCGTAACTGTTTATAACTGTCTGCAACTGTCTGCAACCGTCTGCAACTGTCCGCGATTGTCCGCCGTAATCCACCGTTTTCCACTAAATTCCACCAACGTGATGGAATTTGGTCGAAACTTGTCGAAATCCGCGTGGGCTTGTGCCCACGCGTCTGCTGCCAAGACCACGAATATTTAGTTACAAGTTTCCTATATTCCTTTCTCTTCTTTACGCAACGTCTTGTACTCTGCAAGAGCTATATACCCATAGATTTAGATAGAATTTATATTGTTCCTTTAAATCTTCCCCAAAGCCTCTTCGCGCCCTCACAGCTGCCGTTAGGCAGTCTTTTATAAAGTGGTCTTTCTAGCCGCATAAGAAGCAGGCTCCTTAATTGCTAAGGGCCTGTCTATAGGGGTTACTATATATAGGTCAAGTATTCGCTAAACCTATAGTAGGGCTAGCTACATAGCTAGCCGCTAGGTTATTAGCAGGCGGTACGGTTGGTGCTATAGGGGTTATAGATCTTACTAGGGCGCTATGGCCTATTCTTATAGTACTTATATTCTAGTTAGTAGAGCTTCTAGTCTTATACCGCTCAGTATATACCTTAATTTAGCAGAGGCCCTAGTTAATAGCTAGGCACTAGTCCATAAGTTCCTTTAGCGTCTATATAGTAGTATAAACTAGCAGCATAGCGCGCTATAGGTCTAGGGTAAGCTTATTAAAGAGGTCTGGCATTAAATCTTCCTAGGGGATCTAAGCCTATCTAGCTAGGTATAGAAAGCGGGTCTAAAAGGCCAAGAAGGTCTCTGTTGTTTTTATATTAAGGGCTTTATAATTAAGGCGGGCGTTCTATATCTTAAAGGGGTCCTTATAGATAGAAGATAGGTAGTTAATTATCTTTTCTCTAGAGAGGAAGGGGTCTGCCAAGTCCTAGGTATATCGCGGATATAAATGCGTCTGTATATCCCTACCAGTACGACTAAAGACATAGGCTATTTTAGCTTAGGTAGTAGGGAAGTAGTCTATATTAACTTTAAGCTTGTCTTGTAGTTAGAGTTTCTAATTATTAAATATAGTGTTAGTTCCGTCTATAAGCAATAGGGGGTTTATAACCTTCGCGGACCGCAACAATACTAATGCTATACATTAGGCTAGGGTCTTAAGGACTATAGCAAGTCTCTAGGTGTCTAATAACCCATTACTAGGCATAGGGGTATCTCTAGTTTTAAGCAGCTCTTAAAGCCGTTTAATTTTGGTATTAGCTGCTATAAGCTCTTCCTAGGCGGTTAAGACGGCGACTATTTTACTATTAGAGGTATTTACGGGTCCTACAGTAGCTTTGCCAGCTGCTGTGTTTCTTAGCATAGTAGTAGGGGTTTTAGGTAATTTTTAGTATTTGTTTATTTTCTAGGGGTGCTAGTCCGTGCATATCCTATTCTTAGGTTTCGTGTTCTATTTATATTCTTTTGGTTTTATCCTATCCTTATAGTCCTGGTAATGTCCTTAGGGTCCTATTCTATATCCTTATAGATATATTTAAGTTCCTTCTTAGGAAGAAAGAGTAGTATAAGCTTTAGATAATGTTAGCGACTTAGTTAATTAAGGTATAAGCACAGCAAGAAGGACGCATATAAGCCTATATAATTGGATTGTCTATAAACAAGGATCCAAAGCTAGAGAAAGGAAAAGAGAAGAATGGTAGCATCGCTTAAGGTTTTATACAATTATCTGGTTACGTAACTGCGACTGTCTAAAACAGTAAGAAACTGTCTGCGACAGTAAGAAACTATCTGCGATTATCCGCCACAATCCACTGCCACAATCCACCGTTTTCCACCAGCGCCGTAACAGTTAATAAATTAATAATAGAAATTTACGAATCCTAGAAATCCTTAAATATCTTATATATTGCTAGGGCTTTCCCAGTTTATAATTATAGCGACTTTTTTAGGGTTTGTTTTAATTCCATTATAGGATATAATTAAGCCTAAGTATATAACTTTAAATGCGTAAAACTTGCATTTCTTAATGTTATATTATAAGCCTATATCTTATAAGCGTTTAAGAACTATTCTAATATATTATTAATATATGCGGTAATAAATATATTACTAAAATATACTAAGACCGTTCTTTACGCCGAATAGTATTACTAGGTATTTAAAGAGTCCCTATTATATATAAAAAGCTATATACTTCTTATCTCCTTTATATATACGGATTTTATTAAAGGCAGCAACTATATTAAGCTTTATAAAGTATTATGCCTTTACTAAATAGTTAAGCGTCTCTTAAATTAGGGGAATTGGATATTAGTTTTAAATCGTAATTATGTTTAGAGCTTAATAATTAATATAGAATCTTAAGCCTCCTCCTAGCTTTTTAATAAATAGTATAGGTAAGGCAAATAGAGATTAACTAAAATAAATAAATCCTTTTTCTAGATGCTTATTAAGGTATTATCGCATTATAAGTAGTTTTTCTTATAACATACCATATAATAGACCAAACTTTAGTATTATGCTAGGCTCAAGTTCTATCTTAAAATCGTGCTTATTTTAGTATAGGGCTAGTTAGTCTATCCCTTGACCCGTCAGGGCGAGCAGAGGGGAAGGCCCATACGCGAACACCAGAATTAGAACAACGCGTAGAATTTAACCATTAAATACACCATCGCCATGCCTTCTAATCACGCTAGAATTGATGCAGATCTTGTTCAGAAGACTCAATATAAGATTCCCCCAAATAAAACGGTGAAAAACCCTCCCCCGAAGCTTTGGCTACTCCCCGAATTTTATATTCCTAAGCATGGCTACCAGATCCTACTAACCTGATTAGTGGGCTCTTATCGATAACCTACGTGCCCAAGTTGACGGGTTAAGGGATAAATTATTTTTTAAACTTGTTAATTAGATTATAGTACTCTTTGGATATAAGAGGTTAGGGATTAATATATTATTTTGGTTTTAGTGCTTTCTTAATATCTTCTATAGTTATAGTAAAGATTTTATAATCTTGTCTTTTTGCTAATAAGATAAAAGGTGCAGCCTATATTATATAAAATTTAAAAGGTTTTGGCGTAACATCTTTACATTCTTTACTATAATTAGTAGTTATAGCTTTATTATTTTAGTTTAAGGCTCGCGGCAAGGGCAATTTATATTATATTAAATTTAAATAGTTATATACGTATTTATAGGGTAAATGGTTTTTTAAGCAATAATTTTAGCAGTAGGTTATATGGAACTTTAGTGTTTCTTTAACCCAGCTAATTAAAAGGTTGTGTTGTTGTTAGTAGATATTTGTTTTGTATATTATGTACGTAAAGCATATAATCTACGCGACGCGTATATATATTATCAAGACGTGTAGATAGAACGACAAGAATCTAACTACATACCGCACTGCACGTATATTACATCTATTGCACTATATTAAAGTATACCAATACTGATTAGTAAGCGCGCACAGATTAGGAAACACGTAGATAGCTTAAAAAACAGTTATACTATCCACTATAAGGGCGCGAAGAGGCTTTGGGAAAGATTCGAAGGAACAATATAAATTCTATCTAAATTTGAGGGTATATAGCTCTTGCTAGGAACAAGACGTTACGTAAAGAAGAGAAAGGAATAACGAGAGAATCTTGCAATTAAACAGTTTAGGGGTCTTGGTTAATGCGTACGCACATACACACGCGGATGGACTTTGGTAGTATTTAATTGATCTAGTAGAACTTAGCAGAAGTTAATTAAGCTGGCAGAATTTAGCAGAATTTGGTTAAAGCTTTAAGTTCTATCTATTAAGTATTTTATTAAGACATTCCTACTATAACTAGGCTAGTCCCGTTATAGTACCCCCCCTTTAGCTAAAGATCTAAAATAATACAAATTTATTATATCGTATTTTATATTGGGTGGCAGTGTAGAGTTTTGCCGGTTCTAATCGTTAAATGGACTAATTAGGATTTTCTATCCCTAGGATAGAAAATCGCTATTAGTTTAGTAAAGGCGGTGAGCCAAACTGATATCTTTATAGTAGGTTTTAGTAAGGCAAATCTGACCAATTAGACAATTTTAACCGCCGGTTAAAGTTCCTTAATATCTTACGCGTTATATAACCATATTATAAGCGTTATGGTATTCTTTAAGCTTTTTTTAATTTTGAGTTTCCTGCTATTATGTTTCGTGTATTTATGTTAGGTAGTAGTTATTTGCCTTTATATTATGTCCATCTAGCTAGAGTAGGCCGCGAAGGATGGTCCTTATGGAATTCTTTTACTAGGGAAGGTGTATTAGTCTTAACTTGCTTATAGAGCTCCTAGGTTTATATTTTATATCCTTTCCACTTAACAAGAAGTTTAAATTATTTAGATTATGTTTTCTATCGTATATCGTTAATTAAGTTAATAAATTAAGAACCGTTACCGTTGTTAACAATTATAGGAGGTGGCGGCGGCACTTCGCCAGTTATAGGTTTGTCTTTTAAGGGTTGCAGTAAGCTTACGTAAAATATCGGATGTATTTTTATTTTAGTTAGTAGTTTGAGCTTATAAGTATATAGGCTTAATTTCTTTTTAATTTGGTATGGGCCCGCAAACTTCTAATTAAGTTTCTTTAAGGGCTGTTAAGTTTTTAGGTTTTATATATTTAGGTAAACCATATTACCTTCCTTAAAGTTCTATATAGGGGCTCGTCCTTTATTCGCATGCCATTACTATACCATTTAAGCGTACGTTAATTTACTTTATAATAGTTTTGTTAACTGCTTTATTTAATTAGCGAAGTTGTGCGCGCTAATTAACTAAATCCGTTTAATTATGGGTCCTATTGTGTTGATTTTGGGTTGTGGTTTGAATCCGAGTTAGGGGTCTTGTCTATAGGTTACATAGAACGGTGTTATGCCTATTAATACGTTTATTGTATTATTTGCAGTAAACTTAGCTAAAGGTAGCCATTTTTCCCAGTTATCTTGCAGGTAGGAGTAGTATATTTATAGGTATTATTCCATAATTGTGTTCGCAATTTTGGTTTAACCATTTATCTCCAGATAAAATGCAGTTAAGAGTTATATTTAAATACTTAATCGTTTATATAGAGCTTGCTAGAAGTCTGAAATAAACTAGCTTTTATAGTTGGATATTATTGAATTAGGAAGTCCGTGTAGCTTAAAGATATACTTAACAAAACATTTGGCTACTAATATCGCATTAATTAAGTCTATAGGAATTATATATCGCATTTTTATAAGATAGTTAACGACTACTATAATATTTATAAACCTGTTACTGTTAGGCAAGTTAACTATAAAGTTAATTAAGATATCTCGCCATCTTTGCATTGGAATTGGCAACGGTTAAAGTACTCCTTGCTTCTTTACGTGAGAGGTCTTCCTACGCACGTACGTTCTGCAGGCTCGAACGTATTTTTATATATAGTTGTATATTATAGGCTAGTAGTATGCTTGTTAAATAATCTTATAAGTCTTCGCATAGCCAGGATGTCCTGCTATAGGGGAATTATATACGAATTTAAGTATCTTAAATTGTAAGGGTTTGGAATTTGGAACTACCATCTTCTATTAATAGTATAGTCGATTATTACGAATTTCGCATTTGGCGAGTGTAATATCTTTATACTATCGTTTTCCTATTTAAATTGCTTTTATTATATCTACTGTCTATATATTATTCTTATATTTGTATTCTATTAGCTTATTAATTTCTATTTCCTATTTATTAATTTCTGATTCGTTTCTATCGAGTTCTATATTTAGGAATATAGGATATAGTTTCTTAAAGCGTTTAGGGGGCAATAAGATCCGTAATTAATTTATAATCCGTTTATCTAAGGCGTTTATAGGTAAATCTTATAATCGTTATATTAATGTATTAGGCTTCTAATTAAGTTTGCCCAGTTAATACGTAATCTTAAAGTTGAATTATAAGAGATATTCGGCCTAATAAATTTGGCGCTGTATTAACTGCTTTATAGTTATAAAGTACTACAGGTTTTTATGGTCCGTTAACACGCGTATTGGAAATAATAATCCTTTAAGTTCTAGACGCTATTGTTTAAAGCATCTAATAATTATAAGTAGTTTCTTATTATATATCTCGTAGTTTAATTCGGTAGGGGCGAGCTTTTAAGAGAGAAAGGCTACTGGACGTAGCTTACCGTCCTTATTGTATTGCGATAACACTCCCCCTAGGGCATAATTAGACGAGTCTATTTTAACAATACATTTAAGGTTAGGGTCGAAGTGGGTAAGAATTAGAGTAGTTATAAAGCGTTGTTTTAAGTTATTAAAAGCTTGTTTATATCTGGCAGTTTATTTAAATTTTATATTCTTTCTTGTTAGGTTTACTAATGGTTGGGTAATTTTTAAGAACTAGTTAATAAATTAATAGTAGAAATTTGTAAATCCTAGGAATTCTTAAATGTCTTATACGTTACTAGGGCTTCCCTAGTTTATAATTGCAGCGACCTTTTTAGGGTCTATTTTAATTCCGTCGCGGGATATAATTAGGCCTAGGTACGTGACTTTGGATATATAGAACTTGTATTTCTTAATATCGCATTGTAAACCCGCATCTCGCAAACGTTTAAGGACTATTTGGACGTGTTTTTAATGCTTAAAAAGCAAAGACGAGTAGATTAGGTTATTATTAATATACGCGGTAATAAATACATTAAGGAATTTACAGAGCGTATTGTTAATGTATTGCTGAAACGTACTGGGACCGTTCTTTATACTAAATGGTATTACTAGGTATTTAAAGAGTCCCCATTATATACAAAAGGCTGTGTACTTCTTATCTCCTTCTTGGATGCGAATTTAATTAAAGGCAGCGACTATATTAAGCTTTATAAAATATTGTACCTTTGCCAGGCGGTTAAGCGTCTCTTAGATTAAGGGGATTGGATATTAGTTTTAAATTGTAATTACATTTAGGGCTTAGTAATTAATATAGAATCTTAAGCCTCCTCCTAGCTTTTTAATAAATAATACGGGTGAGGTAAATAGAGATTAACTAGGGCGAATAAATCCTTTTTCTAGATGCTTATTAAGGTACTATCGCATTATAAGCAGTTCTTCTTATAATATACCATATAGCGGACCAAACTTTAGTATTATACTAGGTTTAAGTTCTATCTTAAAATCGTATTTATCCTAATACGGGGGCAGCTAGTCTATAAATTATTTTTTAAACTTGTTAATTAGATTATGGTACTTCTTAGGTATAAGAGGTTAAGGGTTAACATACTACTTTGGTTCTAGCGCCTTCTTAATATCTTCTATTGTTATAGCAAAGATTTTGTCGTCTTATTTTCTTGCTAACAAAATAAAAGGTGCGGCTTATATTATATAAATTTTAAGGGGTTTTAATATATCATCTTTGCATTCTTTACTGCGATTAACAGTTGTAGTTTTATTATATTAGTTTAAGGTTTGTGGTAAGGGCAATTTATATTATATTAAATTTAAATAGTCTTATACATGTTCGTAGGGCAGGTGGTATTTTAAATAATAACTTTGGTAATAGGTCGTGCGGAATTTTAGTGTTTCTTTAACCCAGCTAATTAAAGGGTTGTGCCGTTTTAGCTATCTATGTCTAAATATTATCTTATATTGCTTTAGGGGTGTTACAAATAGGGAAATGTATTTAAGGTATTTGCCTATCCGTATTTTTACAAGAGCGTAGTGCGTTAATTTGCTATATATTAAGGGTTTGCCGTTAAAGCCTTATAGGCCTTAGGGCTTATTAAGTTTCTTTAAATTCAGGCGTTAGATTTTTGTGTAGTTTATATTAATAAAGCCTATACTAGTAGCTCCGCTGTCTATAAGGATTTATACCTCCTTCCATTTTCCAAGTATTTAAATTTCGCTAAGTATATTAAGGGAGTTATGTTGTGTATTAGCGCTAGAAGAGCCTAGATACTTATACTCTTCCACTTCTTATTCTAAGGCGCGACTTAGCCCTAGGATAATTTATTTTCTAAGTTAGCCGAGTATAAGATGCTTTATAATGACTAGGTATGATTTATGGAATAAGTATAAGTTAAGAAGTGAGTATAGCTTAAAGAACGAGTGCAATTTAAGGAGTGGGTGCGATTTAAAGACCAGGAGGAACTACGGCGGACTTTTTTAAAAGGGTAAGTTCGGCAATTCCTTTAGATATATCCTTTTCTGCTATATCCAAAGCATTCTCTATTTGTGGCTCGAGTTCTTTGTTCGTCGGTTCCTAAGGGTGCGTAGGATTAAGTGGCGTTAAGGTCTATAGGGTTATACGTAGGTTTTAGAGAAGGGTCGCGCTTTAAGGTATATATTGGTTTTGTGGAGTCTTAAACATAAGGCGTGGTTAGCTTTAGAGAATAAGTTTATTTGTTATATCAAAGGTCCTTATTAATTTATTAATACATTATAGCCCGATTCTGCAGCAGCCAAAAGAAATGCGGACTTTGCGCGGCGCCAGGACACGATGATAAATCCTGCGGCTTCCGTAACGACCCTACGAAACACCGATGCGCGAACTGTAACCTAAGCCACCCGGCTTGGTTGAGCAGATGTAAAGTACGGAGCGAGCAGGCAGACAGGGCCCGCCTAGCGTATGCAACAAGACCAAAACGGTACGCAAGCTCTGCGAGCAGTATATCCTCCTACCCGCCACTTAACCGCGCCGGCGGTACCCCTAGTAGTACACTTAGCAGCACCACATAGAGCAGCGCCCTAATAAGCTCCTATGGGTCGGTTTTAATCCCAAGCACGCAGGGACCAGAGGAGCAGTTACGCATAAAAGGAATCTAGGTAGGGCAGGTTAGGCCTACTGGTGTAGTTACTGGGAAGCGCGGCCGTAGCGTCTCCGCAAGGGGTTTAAGAAATCTAATAGGCAGACCGCTGAATAGGCCGTGGGCCGTCTAGAACAATTAGGACATTACAGCATACCTTATATAGAATAATGAAGAACTATAAATACACTCTAAGTCGTACAGTATAACGTGCAGAAAAGCAAAGATAAGGTAATAATGCCGTTTATTACAGAAGCAACGCGGTAGGGGTACGAAATTCTAGCAATATAAGAACCGTGGCAGAACTAATAAGTAAACGCAACACACTGCCCAAGTAGCTGCGGTTACTGGCCAGCCTACCCAAGGTGCTTTAGAAGCCGTGCGTGCTTCTTAGTAAGTAGGCGAATCCTAATATTAAAGTAGTTGGTCCAGTACCCTCGCCCGGATATAGCCTCCCTCACACTATAAACCGGAAACTATATAGTGCACATCTATAACGTCTACTCGGCCGGCCTGGGAGGACTTAGAATAGTAAATTAGAAGTTACCTATCTACTACCTTTTATAGCTACTCAACGAGCCAGGAGAGTATATAGTTGTAGGAGACTTTAACCTGCACTACCCTATCTAGGGTGGACCGTAGTGCCTTAAGCAATATAATATGGCGGACGACCTTATCCGCGTTACCCGTAAAGTATACCTACAGCTTCTTACCCTACTAGGGGTAGAAACATAGGAGGCCAGAGGGGCCGTAAGTACGATTAACCTAGCATTTGGATTAGCAAATATGGCACAGCACCTCGTAAGCTGTAAAAAAGACGACCGGCTTAAAAGTGGCTTAGACCACTATCTAATCACAACACTTCTTACCCTAGAGTCGCCTCCACAAAGCTAGTAGTAACGGCAGCAGCGCCGTAACTGGAAAAAGATGGATCGAGACAGGGTTGCAGTAGGTATAGAGCACCTCCCACAACTAGGCGCCCTTACCACGGCTAAGGAAATTAAAGACTATATAACTAACCTTTTAGAGTTCCTAGAGGGCCTAGTCAAGAGAACAGTACCGGCAGCCAAGGACATAGTAGGCTACTCCTGCCCCTAGTAGACGCAGGACGTAGAGGAGGAGGTATAGGCAGCTAGGGTAATAAGGCGGTAGGGGGTCTTAACAAAAGAGCTACGGATAATTAACCTACGTAAGAAGAATATAATCCGGAGAGTAAAAACAGTGTAGTTTTAACAAAGCGTCCATGAGGCCGTAACTAAGCTAAATGGTATCTAGAAGCTAGTCCATTAGGTAAGAAAGCGCAGCCACCTACTACCTAAACCGCCCATAATCCTGTTACTACGGAAAGTAAGAAACAAAGAAATAATTTAGGTAGCAGATACAATGTAAGGGAAGGCCGACTTACTCTAGGAAAGGTTTTTCCCCTAAGAACCTGAAGCCAATATAAGCAATATGGAGGGGTACCAGTACCCCCTACCCACAAAACAGCTCCCGTATATTAATAAGGATAACGCATAGAGGGTAATAAGAGACCGCCTCCCGTACGGCGCCCCTGGGGCCAATGGTATCCCAAACGCCTTCCTTAAGGCGTTAGGACAGCCGTTTGCTAAAGTAATAGCGGCCCTAACAAAGGCCTATTGGGAGAAGGCGTACTAGCTAAAAAAATTCCGCCAAGCCCATACGGTCGCTATTAGGAAGTAAGGAAAAGATAACTACTTACTACTAAACGCCTAGAGACCTATAGCCCTACTAAGTATAGTAGGTAAAGTTATAGAAGCAGTCACGGTAGAATAGATACGTTGCATAGCGGAAGAGTATAATATGCTACTAGCCTACCAGATGGGAGCCCGGGAGAAGCAATTAACAGAGACAGCCCTAGACCTCTTAGTTAACTAAGTACAGACAGTTTAGTAGACAAAAGGCAATATAGCGTCACTACTCTCCCTTAATATTACTGGAGCCTTTAATAGGGTAGTACGAAAGCGCCTATAGCATATACTACGGGCAAAGGGGATCCCAGAGGAGCTAGCTGCCTAGGTAGAAACCTTTATAACGGATAGATCTATAACGCTAGTACTCTTAGATTGGGAAACGGAGGAGTTCCCAATATCCGCAGGCATCCTATAGGGGTCTCCCCTCTTACCTATCCTGTTCCTCTTCTATACAGCAGAGCTACTAGACCTCTGTAATAACCTATAGAAGAGACTAAGCGCTAGTGCATTTATAGATAATACTAACTTACTTGCGTACGGTCCGTCTATGGAGGAAAACTGCCAGATCCTAATACATGGCTACAACCGCTGCCTTGACTGGGCGCGCCACTACGGCGCTAGCTTTGCCCTAGAGAAGTATAAGCTTATACATCTATTCTGGAACCCAAAGCAGTTTAATATACAGGCCCCTCTCCCCCTATTGGGGGTAGAGACTAAGCCTGAGGCCTTAATACGCATTTTAGGTGTCTGGCTTAACCTATGGCTAAACTGGGGGGCACATATAAAGGAGATACAAAAGAAGATGAAAACGCATATGAACGCCCTACTGCGGACAACAGCCTCAACATGGGGAGCTACCTTTGTATGGGCAAGGCAGATCTACAACGCCATAATCTGGCCTGCTATTGCCTACGGAGTAGCAATCTGGCACACGCCTACCCCAATTAAAGGTCCTAAAAGCACTAAACCTGTGGGCCTAGCTATAAAGCTAGCTAAGATTTAAAATAAGTGCCTAAGAGCAATAGTAGGGGCATATAAGGCAACTCCTACCTTAGTTCTTGAAACTGAAACCTCTATACCCCCACTAGATCTCTACCTAAATAAAAGACTCGCAAACTTTAGGTTTAGGCATAAAAAAAAGTTAGTTATAGAGGCTTATATATAGATATAGGGGAAACTAGCCCAAAGACAAAGATAAAGACGGGGTCAAAACCAAAACGGAAATATATATATAGAGGGAGAGAAACGGACCCAGTGGGCAGAGGAGTGGAGGCAGCAAAAACAAAGGACAGAGATGCCGCTTCTAGTAAGCTGGAAGAGAAGATAGGGAGCTAATCGACCGAAATAGGGACTTATAGGGGTAGAGCCACTGTTAGAAGAACCGCTAAAGATACATAAGGAGCTTAAGAAAGCAGAAAGCTCAGTTTTAACGCAGATACGGACGGGACGGATAGGGCTAGCGGCCTTCCTAAATAAGGCTAGGGTACTAGACTTTCCCTCCCCTATATACTAGTGCGGCCAAGCCGAAGAGACGGCGTTATATATTATAGCCTACTGCCCCCAGTTCGCAGAGCAGAGGCAAGGGCTAGCGGTAGGCCGCCTAGAGGTTAAAAAACTAGCTAGTACGGCCAAGGAAGCGAAACGGCTTGCAAGATGGTTCCTACAACTGCGGGTCCTACCGCAGTTCCACTATACAGAGGAGCTCCTGCGAGAGGAGGAAGAGAAAGAAAGGGGAGTAAGTAGGCTAGCTAGGTGAGAGGCTTGCTAAATAGAAGGAGTAGGCGTCTGCAGACGCCTTTTCAATACTTATAGGCTGCGAAGTAGACGGCAGAGAGTGTATAACAGGCCAAGGAGGGGGTTTTTTGTCCCGTATCGGGTTTTCCCATTATATAAAATAGGAGTACCGCATAGCCACAGAGCTAAATCGGTGTAAGATCAATAAATAAATACATTATAGCAAATTTAGGTAGGTCCTTTAGCAGTTCCCTACCTACTAACTATACTTTAATTTTATCTAAAATAGCTTATTAAAGAGCAGTAAATTTAGCGGCTTTATTCCAATCTAGTTCGCTAATAAGGCCTAAAAATTCTAAAAAGAAGCTAGTAAAGTCTTGATTCCATTATTATAGGTTTTTAAGTTTAGTAACAGCGGTATATTTACAGCTAGCGTTATTATACGTTCGTTCTAATAAAGATATAAAGATTTTAAAATTAATAAAGGTGCCGTTATGGAAGAATAGGTCTATAGTTTGTGCAGCGCCTTTATTTAATTAAGACATCCCATAGCTAATCTTGCTAGCTTTAGTAGGGTATTGGTTATAGTTTATTAAAAGTTTAAGGCGGAGCTTAGTTATAAAGGGATATAGGTTATTTCAATTTCTATTAAATATTGGAGGGTTAGGAAGCTTTTCTGATTTTATAGTAGGTACTAGGTTCGTTATAGGTATAGGTTAAGCTACTATTACTAGTTTAGGATTTGCATTTAACGGGCTAGGTTTATATACGGTTATCTTAATTTTATTTACAGGTGTTACTATTAGGGTCTTTATTATAAGTGTATTAACATTACGGAGTTCTTTATAGAGTATTTCTATTAATTGCTAATGCTAGGCTTCCAGTGCAGCCCACTACTAAGCTAAAGCATCTGTAAAGGCTTCTTGTATTGTAGTTAACTATTCCCTAACTAGGGTTATAATGCTCGTAGTTAATGCGTGGGATTTGAGGTCGTTTGCTATTTTAATAATAGTTATTTTTAACGCAACGTAATATAAGGGCGCGAAGAGGCTTTAGGAAAGATTTAAAGGAATAATATAAATTCTATCTAAATCTAAGGGTATATAGCTCTTGCTAGGAACAAGACATTGCGTAAAAAAGAGAAAGGAATGACAAGAGAATCTTACAATTAAACAGTTTAGGGGTCTTGGTCGATGCGTACGCACGTGCACACGCGGACGGACTTCGGTAGTATTCGATTGATCTAGCAGAACTTGGCAGAAGTTGATCAAGCTGGCAGAATTCGGCAGAATTTGGTTAAAGCTTCAAGTTCTATCTATCGAGTGTTTTACCAAGACATTCCTACTGTAACTAGGCTAGTCCCGTTATATCCACCTTGCAGTAGATTGGAAGATAGTTATACTTATCCACCTTTTATATCAGCCTATTTCAGTTAAAGAGAAGAAGAGAAACCACCTAGGAGTACTTGTCTAGTATCCACGATGACTTCTAGATATCTCGTTCTATCTATTTTAGAAGAATTACTGCGTAAAATACCTTACCCTACTTAAACAACTCGAACCGCCCCCTTAACCGCCTCCTTAACCACCTCCTTAACCGCCTCCTTAACTGCCTCCTTAACCGTTCCCCTATCTTTACCCTATGAACACCCTTATCTACCTAAATAATATATAAAATACAAGATGTCAGGAACAGAGAAAGACTAGGAGGAAGAAGCAGCTAAATAGAAAGATGGAATTAACCTAACGGAAGTCACCAAGGACGAGCTAACTAACTACGTATAATGTAAGATGTATATATATATGGAGATATACGACTAGCTAGACTTAATACTCTAGGAATTGTTCTAGGGAGATTTTAAGGACTTTATGGTTAATATCTTCACGCAAATCCACTTATACTGGCTTTAGAAACTACGCAATTGTCTAAATACTAGAGGAGTATAGGTTAATACTAACCATAAACAAGGCAAATCACTCCCTTAATCCTTATATAATATAGCACAAGAAGAAAACCAAATAGAATGGACTAGAGAAGAGATAAACGCACTTAAGAAAAAGTTTAACACTGGTATTAAGTTAAGAAGTATCCAGTATTATAAGATATATAGAACTCTAGAAGAGTAACAAGTAAGACGTTCCTTAGTGCCTATGCTTTCTACTATACCTTAATCTATAATTACCTCTACCTTTATACTATCTGTTATGCCTTAACCTACAACAATAATATAGTAACTCTACAAACAACCTACGAATAAGGAGAACCGCCCTATTACTACAACTGGCTATAGAAAGGAAATTGTAAATATAGCCAAGATATATATAGAGGAGCAGAAATACGGTGGCATAAACGAAAGCCTTGACTATAAAATAATAATATTCTATAATATTTATAATTAAGCGGACGTACCCCAAGAAGCTTACCTTAAGGCATTCCCTACTATATTGAAAGGACTAGCTTTAGACCACTTTTATATAAACCAACTATCCTACTTACTATTTACTAAAGCTTGCAAGCACCTTCGGAATTTCTTTAAAGGACTAGGATTTTAACACAAGAACCTAGATAAGTAGAATACTATTATACTTACAATAGTAATGGCAGAAAATATAGATAAGTCTATAAGCAAATACCTCTAATTACTAATCTATAGACTTTGTTAACTATAGTATGGCCTTAAACCTACCTTATAAACTATAGACTTCCTCTATAATAAAATCGTTACTTCTTGCTAGGGAATACCAGTATATAGATATGCAGTCTCTAACCTACCAGATAACCTTAGAGCCCTTATTAACAAACTTTAATTATCTATTATAGCTTATAAGAAAGAGCATGCAGAGAAGATATAAGCTTTCTTTATAGATTAATAATTCTATAAAAGAGATAATAACTATGACTATAACAACTGTAACAACCGCAGCAACCCCCCGTATAACCGCAACCAACAGAAACTACGCTGCTTTGTATGTAACAAGGAAGGATATTACTTATAGAAACATACTAAGGAGGAGTAAGAAGAGTCCAAGACTAAGTTTAAGAATAAGTTTAAGGACCGCTTCTAGGAGCGAATAAAGTAATATATTATAGACTATAAAGGCGACGGTGATAAGGATAATAATAAGGACAACAAGATTACTAACGCATTTAACGCTTTAGTAATTAACATGGACCCTAATACTCTACTAAATAAGGACGACTAGGCCATAGTATACTACACTTTATATAGTAAGATTAAACTAGATAATGTAATCGCTATAGCTTTAGAACTGGCCAATAGAGCTTATAGCCACGCAGTTATAACTATTAATACTATAATAGATGCACTTACTACTAACATAGACCCATTTGCGTATAATATAACCTCACACTATACCTCTATAAAGTTTATAGGTGTAATAATTAACACTAGAGCCTCTAAACGTTCTATAGTAGGATATGGTTAGTTTCTTGCACTTTAGAAGATTAATAAAGTATAGTTAAATGAGTCTATAAGAGGCATAGTTAGTGTATAGTTTGGAATAGGTTCTATTAGTTCTATTAAGGCAGCTACACTAATAGGTACAGTAGAGTTTTACGTTGTTAAAGTTGACACCCCTTTCCTACTTTGCCTAGCAGATATGGATAACTTATAAGTGTACTTTAACAACCTAAAAAATGTCCTAATAACCCCCTTAAAGACCGTACTAGTCGTACGCTAATTTGGACACCTGTTTCTACTATAGGATACCTTATTACATGTGTTTATTATGGAGTCTTTTAACTAAAACCCATACTATTTAACTAATGTAGAATTGCGACGCCTATACCAACGCTTCGGACATCTATTAGTAGAGCGACTTAAGAGAATATTGGACCGCGCTGGCTATAAAAACGATGCTAATTGCAAGACCCTTAAGCATATTACCCGCTACTGCTTGTACTGTTAAAAGTACGGAAAGTCACTAGGTAGATTTAGATTTACCTTAAAGGACGACATTAATTTTAACTACTGTATTATTGTTAATATTATATACATTAATAGCAAGCCTATACTTTATATTATTAATAAAGGCACCTAATTTTAAACAGGTAGATGGCTATAGAATATTAACGCTAAGTATATATGGGACATATTACGAGCGTGCTAGATTAATATATACCTAGGCCCCCTAGATGTGATCGTATACAACGCAGAAAAGAACTTTATTAGTAGAGAGTTTAAGCAATATGCGGTTAATATAGGCACTACTACAAAGAGCGTACCGGTTAAAGCTTACAACTTAATTAGCATAGTAGAGCGTTACCACGGCCCCTTGTAATATATATACTACATTATTACTTCTAAGATACCAGGAATTAATAAGGATATAGCACTGCAAATGGCCTTTAAAGCAATTAATAACTCCGCAGGACTAGACGGCCTAATACCTACGCTGTTGGTATTTAGAGCGTACCCCCAAATAACAGAGTCCGATGTACCTTTACCTATAGTAATATAGCGTGCGATTGCATTTAAGAAAGCTATGGAGGAAGTAAGGAAGATATAAGCGGAGCGCTAGGTTATAGATGCACTTAATATGCGTAATAGCCCTAGCACTACCGTAATTTATAATCTACCCCTTAACTCTTTAGTACTAGTCTAGAGAGAAGGTAATATAGGATAACCTAGATACTAGGCAGGACTATATAACCTACTAAATATTAAAGGAGAAATGTGTGCTGTTAACCTACCTAGCGGCCCTATAAAGTTCCGCAGCACTATTGTTAAACCGTACTTAACAGACCCTAGAAATATTTAAGTTAAAGACATTTAAGTTAATGGCACCCAAGTTGACAATATCTAAGTTAATGAAACTGTCCGTATATACAAACCGTCTACAGAAACTGCCTCTATATAGAAACCGTCCCTTACCGAAACCGGAGAAGCATAACCACCTTACTAAGGAAGAGGAAGACCCCACAAGTATCCCCTTTACGTTAATACTGCCGATATTACTGTATTCTTGCAAGAGGATAGCAACTATAAGTAGTTTAAAACGTCCTATTAAAAGGAAATTATAGGACTGATTAAAAAGGGTATATTTAAGATAATTAACCCTTAGGACGTACCCGTAGGAGTTAGAGTCTTTAACTTACAATTTATAGATGAGATTAAGAACCCTAGTACTAATAAAGCCTTTAAGAAATTAAGACTCGTTATTTAAGCGTACAACGATCTTAAAAAGGGCATTATACTAACCTAGTTACCTATTATTTAACAAGTTAGCCAACGCCTTATTCTATACATCGCAGCGATACTACGAGGCAATAGTATATAGTTATACCTATAAGATATCTCTTAGGTGTATGTCTAGTCTCTTATAAAGCTAAATTAAGACTTCTATATCTAACCACCTTATAAATTAGGAAGCCAACTAGGCATCGGAAAGAACTCTATCCTAAAGATAATTAAGCCTTTATACGGTGTTTTAGAAGCAGGCAATTACTGGTTTATAACCTACTATAATTATTATATTAAGGAGTTAGATATAAACTTATTAATGTATAACCCTTGCCTCTTATAGAGCAACACTCCTAACTACTTTAGTATTGTTAGCCTCTAAACTAACGACACTCTCTTTCTAGCTAATACTACCTTTATGGATGCGGAGCAATAATATCTAGAAAAGGCTTACTTTCTTGCAAAAGAACGTAAGTAACTTATAGTTGAGTAGTTACTTAAATTTAACGGATGCATTATTTAACTCTCTTAGGAAGGCAATATTATAATAACCTAGGAATACTAGTGCAAGAACCTAAATACAGTCTACCTTGGAAAAATAGCTACAACTATAAGCTTAAGAGGCATTGTTTATAATGCACTAACTATAAAGGAATAATATATTGCGCAACGCGCAAGAGGTATGTATATTGCCTCTCTATATTAACCAGAAGCTTTATTTAATCTCTCTTTTACCACCTAGGTGATTAACCCTAAGAAGGAAGACATTACAGCACTTAATAAATGACTATAATTGCAGATTGATAATCTAATAAAAGGCCTTATATTTGTTAAATTGGATATTAACATATTACGCCTACTTGCTTTTACTAATGCCTTATTTACCAATAATAAGGACCTCTTGTTACAAATAGGATATATACTAGTATTAGAGGACGCGTTATATAAGGCCAATATCATTTACTGGTTGTTAATTAAGTGTAAGAGAGTTACCAGAAGCATACTAGCCTTAGAACTCTATATAATGGCCCATAGATTTAACATTGGCGCTGTAATTAAGTCAACCATTAAACAACTTCTATAGATTAAACTCCCACTTGTACTTTACACCGACTTAAAATTACTCTATAAATGTCTTGTTAAGCTAGGCACTACATAAGAGAAATGTCTTATAATAGATGTTATATGTCTTTATCAGTTATACAAGCATAAAGAGATTGTAGAAGTTAAATGGATTAATGGCAATAGCAACCCTACTGACTTAATAACTAAAAGCAAGGCATCTATAGCTCTTAAGAAGTTAATTAATACCAATTACTTAGAACTGTAGGCTATAGAGTGGGTTAAGTAAACGCAAACGAACTTAGATTTAACTTAGTGTTGTAATAGTGCTAAGGCACGCCACCCGCTATATTCTACGGACCCTGAATTTAACTAGCTAATTAGGATTTTCTATGCCCGGCATGGAAAATCGCCATTGGCTTGCTTACCACTAGCGCCTTGGCGGCCCTCGCGACATGTCTACCTACTACCCCTAATAATTCTTCTTCTTCTCCTTCTTCTCCTTAGCTTAGTATCTTTATTAGATAGCAATTGTTACGGGATACCCCTATAACACCTTACACACGTCCACCTGGTTCTACCGACTTAGCAATTAGAAACCAACTATAAGATAGTAATCTAATGGTAATCTACGGCAATCTAATAGCAATCTAATGGCAATCTGCAGTATTCTGCTATATTCTACCAAGTCCACTAAATCCTGCTAAGTTCTGCCAGGACTACTACCCTTTCTTCCCGTTCTCTTACCTTCTTTCCTTATACAACATCTTAACTTTGTTATATAGTTTATTAATCTATAAGCTCTGGTTTAAAGGTATTTATATAAGCTGTTATAAGCGTTATATAACTAGGATAGGATCAAAGGAGAAGCTACTGTATACTATAGACAGAAGAGCCAGCTATTACGTATACGCTACAAATAACGGGAATAGTACGATTTGGTTTCCTTTAGAGTTGCTCCAGTGTTAGTAGATATTCGTTTTGTATATCACATGCGTAAAGCACGTGATCTATGCGACGCGTATATATATCATTAAGACGTGTAGATAGAATAACAAGAATCCAACTACACACCGCACTGCACGTATATTACGTCTATTGCACTGTGTTAAAGCATACTAATAGTTGTTTTAGCTGTTACGAACAGCTTAAGTACGATATTACGACTACTTAGAGAAGAGTCGGAGGAAGCTAGTTGGTTGATACAGGCACAGTCTAGAATGGATCCGGTGGAACCATATGACGAGGAATAGTAGCCGAGGTTATATAATATAATCTATGTGATCTGTATAATCTATATAATCTATAACAGAGCAAACAGAGCACACGTACCTTATAGAGCGAAGGGATTTCTTAGGCGTATAGTTGTGTATTTAATAGACCATAGTCCCTACCCAGATAGTTCTCTCTTCATAGTAAATCTTAGAATATAATTGGAGTTAATTTATTGGGCAACCACTCCACTAGTTATTATTATGTTATTAAACTATTCTTACCTACATACCCAGCCCAATAATAGGACCCACCGTAGTTCCTACTATAAGGTTCCGTTATACATTTACTACTAAGGTTATAGTATTAAATAAGGTTAAACAATATGCCACCTAAAGCACTAGTTATAATAACGTCGACGGTAGCCACGACCTTAGGGTTAGGAGATACCAGTATAGCAGATATAGATTCTTAAGTAGTTACGCGAGGTTAGTTACAGGAAATGGTTAATCGCTTATAGGATAATAGCAGGCTACTTAAAGAACGCATTAATGGAATTAGAGCAGCAAAGGTTAAGTTACCTTTAATTAAACGGTTCTTAGGAGAGAAGTTGAAGCTTAAAGGGTTTCTTACATAGATACATTTTAAGGTTATATAGGAAGGAGCGAAGTCAGCAACACCTATAGACTAGGTAGCATACGTAGGACTATTCTTATTAGGAAGAGCTCTAGAGTGGTTTAAGCCTTACCTTACAAAGATATAAGCAAACGGTGTAACGACTACTAACCTAGACATATGGTATGTGTTTGCAAGTTAGAACGGGTTTATAGAATAGTTAACATAAATGTTTAGAGACCCTAAAGTAACCACAACAGCAGAACAAAAACTTTAGAACTTAGTATAACGCACTTTAGTAATTAAGTATATAACATAGTTCTAAACACTAGCTATATAGGTTAAGTGGAATAATAGAGCGCTTATAGCATAGTATAAATAGGGACTTAAGGCTAAAGTCTAGGACGTAATTATCCTAATAGAAGATGCGGATACTCTAAAAGAGTTAATAGACTAGTTAATAAAGATTAATAATAGGATCTATTAAAGGGAACAGGCTAAGAAGGGTTAGGATAAAGTTCTATAGTTATATAAGGCGCAGAGTACATAATAATAGATATAGAGTTAAAAACCATAGAATGGCGCAGAGCTAATAGACCTAAGCGGTACTAAAGAAACCCAGAGATAGAAAAAGAAACTATAGAAACCCGGAGATTAAGAATCTAGTAATTAAAGGACCTAAAAGCAGAGGCTAAACTAGAGATCTTAGCAGTAGAAGACATTTAGGCGGACTCCACTACAAGAAAAATAGTTTAAAGATAGGGCTTGCATAAATTACGGAAAATAGGGTTATTTCGCCAGAGACTATAAAGGTGGTTAGAGTAACTACGCAGTAAAGGGAATCCGACTAATAGGAGACACGTACGTATAAAGGGATAATAGTGCACTATAAGGAACAAAAGAATGTTTAATTAACAGTTTTGCGTATTATTACAACAATACATGCCAAATTTATAAAGACGCTAAGTACGGCGCAAGCTATTGGCTATAGAAGCTATTATTATCTAAGTTTAGAGGAACCAACGAACTAGCTTATAGATCAGACATTAAAGACAATAAGTTCAATATAGGCAAAGCATTTACCAATAATAAGGCAACAAAGGTAGCTTACTAGGAGCATATAAACCTTAGAGAAGTCGAAATAAAAGCAGAAACTAAGACTATTACAGAACAGGGTTTAGTAACGGGTATTATAACACCATTAGATACAATTTCCATCGCTTTACAAGACAAAAGGAGTAATATTTAAAAGAAACTAAGTAAGTAGACGACTGCTAGTACTAGCTTATTACTTAATAAAGGCAAAAGGCCATAGGTCCAAGATTCTTACAAAGAGATAAGGAAGGCTCCAGACTCGCTAGGTGCAATAAGAACAGCTTAAAAACCCATAACGGACAAAAACCGATAGGAAAGAGCAGTGGCTCAGTTTAGTAATAAATAAATGAGTATAGGACGCAAGTTTAAGAACTAAGAGTTTGGGGAATAAATAAGAACGTTATTAGGTAACCAAGATTTTGAGAAACAAATAAGGGCCACAGCAGTTCTAGGTAAAAGTAGTGTTCAGCCTAAAGATCAAAAAGTTAATACTATAATTAAGAAGCAAGACGACTTTAAGGATCTAGCTATAAGACGCAGAAAACAAGAAACTATGGATAAGTTTAGGACAAGAATTATTATATAGCAAGAGCAAAAGCTAGACAAGAGGTTAGCTATGCTAGGTTATATAAGGGACAGAGCACCTATACAAAAAGTTACTAATAGGCCAAGTGCAGGGACACCTAGGGCAAAGTGGTTAGATAAACTAGAATAAAAAGATAATCTAGAGATTCCAACTAGGTTCAAAGAAAGACATACTAAAGGATATCACGATATAGCGATAACAAGGTACTTTCTTACAGACAAACCATATACACTAAACCAGCTATATAGAAAGTGGTATAGACAACAAAGCAATAACAAATAGGCAGATTTCTATATATAGCTAGACAAAAAAGTAGTCCAAGACTAACCTATTACGGAAAAGCGCATAAACCACATTAAAGGAGCGTTGGTTATAACGTTAAGGAACCTAGAAGAAGGATCTAGGGACTAGAGAAGTAAGCAACAAATCTTAGTACCCGCAGAAGAAAGACCAATAGTCAGATCGGCCAGACAAAGGTTTAAACTTAAGAGTAAAGACAAGCTAAGAGTAGACCTAAGTCACTTAGCGCATTATATACTATTATAGATAGCTTATATGGATGACACCTATAATATACATAGAGCACCAAAAGACAAGAACCGGAAGTACCTAGCAAGGATATATTGGGCACCAAAAGAGAAGCGGTTCAGGGACGCTAAGTATATATATAGATAGCACCTAGTAGAAGTACAAAGTTAAGGAGACCTAATACTTTAACTAGGAAGATTCCTTACGGAAGAATGCCTAAAGGGACAATAGTAGTAGAAGTGCCTAGAAAACACTTATCTATGGTATATAGAGGAAAAGAAACGAACTAAGTATTAGCTAAGATTAGACTAAGTATAAGTAGGATCTAGCAGCCAACAGTCAGGAAAAGGGAAGGCGTACAGAACCAGAGGGAACTAGTATTAGAGCCTTAGACCCTTAAAGGAATACAAGGACAATACCTAAACTTATAAGTTAAGTAGCAAGACCAGCAGTTTAAAGCGTTAGTAGATAGTAGAGTAATAAGGAACCACGTATTACCAAAGGCAGTAGAAAGGATAGGGTTACTACACAGATAGAAGGAACACCTATATCCGCTTATGACAATTTTAGGAGATTAGATAGCCTACGGAGGAGGCATTATTAATCTTAAAACAGGACCTATTTAGTTAACTATTAAAGGGAGACTAGTTAGAATATCTTTTAATATCCTACCATTGGGACAGGATAAGGTAATACTAGGAATGCCTTAGTTATAGGAGTACAATCCAAAGATTAATTAGGTTACAGGTTAGGTCGATATTAGGAATACTTAATAATATAAAATACGACAATAAACCAAGTTAGTATAGTACTAGGTCGGAGCAATATACAAAGAGACTAAGTAGGGCTTAAGTTATATACTAAAAAGATACTACAAGTATAGAAAAAAGTTATAGTCACTAGAAAGCAAACAGCTATTAGAATATACAGCATAGAACTATAAAATAGAATTAAAAGAGGGAATAAGTCCAAAGTTCTTTCTAATCTATAAGCTTACTAAAACCAAGTTAGTAGCACTTAAGGAGTTTGTCCAGGAAAACTTATAAAAGGGATATATTAGACCATCGCAGTTATTAGTAGGATATCCAGTGTTATTTATCCCAAAGAAAAACAGAAAACTTAGGATGTGCATAAACTACAGATAGTTGAATAGCATTACTAGAAAGGATAGGTATCCTTTACCCTTAATTAGCAAGATCTAAGTAGGATAGGCAACGCGAAAATCTTTATAAAGATAGATCTAAGGTAGGCGTACTATTAGATTAGGATTAAGGAAGGCGACAAATAGAAGGTAGCCTTTAGGTTAAAGGAAGGACTATATAAGCTATTAGTTATACAATTTAGGCTTATAAACGCGCTAGCAACGTTCTAAAAGCGAATTAATAGTGTATTAGGAGAACACCTAGACGAGTTTGTTATAGTATATTTTAACAACATTATAATCTACTTAGAGAATAAGGAAGAACATAGAAAACACGTTAAATGGGTATTAAAGAGACTATAGGAAGAAAAGATGCCAATAGTAATTAAGAAATGCGAGTTCTTTATAAGGAAAACTAATTTTATAGGATTTATTATTAAACTAGGGAAAATCAGTATAGACCTAAAGAAAGTTAAAGCCATAGTAAGTTAGTAAGAACCAGAGAATATTACGCAGTTAAGGTTATTCTTAGGGTTTTGTAACTACTATAGGAGGTTTATAGCATAGTGGTTAAAAAGCATTAAGCTATTTATAAGGTTAACAAAGAAGAAGGAACCGTAGGTTTAGGGTAGTAAATAGAAGGAGCTATTCTAAGAACTTAAAGAGTTGTTTACTTAAGAGCTAATCCTTAAGATCTATTAACTAAAGTTAAAAACGGTTATTAAGATAGACGTATTAGACTTCGCACTAGGAGTATATTTGCTATAAAAGTACTAGGATGCATAGCATCTAGTAGCGTACTATAGTTAGAAGATAATACCACCAGAGCTAAACTACAATATCTATAATAAGGAGTTATTAGGTATAGTTACAGTATTTAAGGAATAAAGAGCGTTCTTACAAGGCATAGAGAAACTATTTATAGTTAAAATGGACCATAAGAACCTTATAGGATTCCTAATAACAAAGGAACTCAACCAAAGACAGGTTAGATGGGCGGAAATGCTTATAAAATACTATTTCGAAATTTAGTATACTAAGGGTACAGATAATGCACGAGTAGACGCTCTAAGTAGAAAAGCTAAACTATAAAGTAACGAAAAGCCGTTAGGAGCTTTGTTACAAAAGGATTAAGACGGATTAATTAGGTATAATTATCCAAGGATTACAGCAACTAAAGAAAGTCAGATTTATAAATTACTAGAAAGTAATTAGATATAGAAGATCTGAGAAATATAGGCAGAGAATCTAGACTTAGAGTAATATAAGAATAGAGAAGCAATATATATACCTAAGTCTATTGTAGAAGAATTTGTTAAGGAATTCTATAAGGGAATAATATAAGGATATAATAGGTCTATAGAACTAGTGTTAAGACTTTAGAAGGAGTACATTATTTAAGAAATCTAGGGATTAGTAAGATAAGTTATAAAAGAATATTTAGATTACTAAAGAAATAAACCAATAAGGTATAAGCCGTACGGAGGGCTATAACCTGTTAAGATACCAGGAAGACCATAGGAGGTTATATTATAAAACTTTATTATTAAGTTACTAAGGTTAAAAGATCCTATTATAGGATAAGATTATAACGTAATCTTAGTAATAGTAGACAAGCTAATAAAATAGGGATACTTTATAGCATACACTAAAGAAATATTAGCAAAGGACGTCGCTAGAGTCTATATAAAGGAAGTGTTTGCAAGATATAGAGCACTAAATAAAGTTATATTAGATAGAGATCTAAGGTTCGTAGTAGCGTTTTAGGAAGTATTTCTAGTAAAAATAGGGGGTTTGTGCAGCAACCTCTATAGCATATTATCCGCAAACGGACGGATAAACGGAAAGACTAAACTAGATACTGGAACAGTATCTAAGGCATTATATTAATCACGTATAGAATAATTGGGTATCGTTATTACTAGTTATATAGTTTGCATACAATACAACACTATAAGAAGGAATGGGGACATTACCATTTAAGGCGAATTACGGGTATAAGCCAAGAACGTTGTTATTGCTACATTAAGCAAAGAAAACGAGTAGCACAGCTAAATAAAGAATGGAGATATTAATGAACCTTTATATAGACCTCACGGAAACAGCCAAGTTAGTATAATAAAGGATAAAAAAGTACTATAATTCTAAGAGATCTAAGGGACCAGATCTAAAGGAGGGAGATAAAGTATAGCTACTACACAAAAATTTCAAGAGTTGACAACTAAGTAAGAAGTTAGACCATATTAGACTAGGACCTTTTAAAGTTAAGCAAAATTTTTTATTAATTATATATAAATTAAACCTACTAGCCAAAATAAAGATCTATCCTATATAATATATCGCGATGCTAGAACTAGCATATAGAGATATTAAGCCACCAGTTTACGAGGCAGATACGTATAGAGGGCAAAAAAAAAAAATAGCAAGTTTTAAAAATCATTAGTTATAAAAACATAGATAATAAAATATAGTATAAAGTAAAGTGGATAGGCTATAATAAAACTACCTAGGAATTACTAAGCAACCTAGAGAATGCTATAGGAAAGGTACAGGAGTATTAAAGAAAAGTAAGTTAGGTAATATTAATAAGGAAGAATCGCCAAAAAATAAGTTACTTAAGGGGGACCCAAGAGGAGCAATTACCGAGCTACTTAGAGTTATTTCCCTTATAGAAGGAGAGCCAGTTCTTTTATTACCTAGCTTAAATAGACCCTATTAAACCAGCTTCTACTCCTTAGAACGAACCTTCTTATATATACATTTAAGGCGTTAAAGACAAGTATAAGCTAGACATTAAGCTTTAAGGACACGTACAGACTCTTTAGAGACACATTAAACCTTAAGCAGCACAGAGGCTAGTTTACCGTTAAGTTTCTTAACAGTAGATTAAATATAAAACCCTATAATAAGTTACTCAGGGAACCTAAAGACTGTTAAGAGTTATAGGACGCGTATACTTAGCATTAGAGATAGAGCAAACGTTACAGGACAATTAAACGTTTGCTTTAGTGCACTCCAAATAAGAGGATAGTTGTTAAGATAAAGGACTTGCCAGCGTAATATAAACCAGCCCCTCTTTTACACAGCGAGAATATAGAGACGGCATTATCTCACCTAAAGACAAGATTGTAGCAACAGTGCAAGACTGGCAAGCTATAGAAGAAAAAGAAGATGCTTTAGGTATAATAAGTAAGGATATTAACCAGACTAATTAAACGGACATTACACCTCTAGTAAACAACTTGGAGATATTAGAAATCTTTAAGGACAAAAATAAAGAGGAGGGAGATAGTGTTATAAATAGCTTAAGTACAATATTACAACTACTTGGAGAAGAGTTAGAGAAAGCTAGTTGGTTAATATAGGTACGGTCCAGAATAGATCTAGTGGAACTATATAACGAGGAATGGTAGCTAAGGTTATATAATATAATCTATATAATCTATGTAATCTATATAATCTGTAATAGAGCAGACAGAGCATACATACCTTATAGAGCGAAGGGATTTCTTAGGCATATGGTTATGTATTTAATGGACCATAGTCCCTACCTAGATAGTTCTCTCTTTATAGTAAATCTTAGAATATAATTAGAGTTAATCTATTGGGCAACTACTCCACCAGTTATTATTACGTTATTAAACTATTCTTACCTATATACCTAGCCTGTTACAGAGTAAGCACAAGCGATGATAATATATAGCGAAGTAGATATTATTAAGCTATATATATAAACTGTGTGATAAAGTCAAGACGTTGCGTAAGGAAAGGAAAGTAGGAAATAGGGGAAAAAGGGTATATAACGTTCGCTTAGTTGCTAGGTTAACGGGTACTATGCTACGCACAGGTAGGGTAGAGCTTAGGTGGCGGTTCTGGTAGAACTTGGTAGAATTTAGCAGTTAGAGGTCCTTAAAGTTGCCAGTTAGCAACTCTAACAGTAGAGATGGTAGATTGCGGCGGAATACAGCAGATTACTGTCAGATTGCCGTCTTATAGTTAATCTCCAGTTATTTAGTTGGTGGAAACAGGTGGACATATATAAGGTATCACGGGGGTGTCCCATAACAGTACCCCCCCTTTAAACTCAAGCATCTGCGAGATAGGGCTGTAGTAGTTCTGGGTGGAGTTTATAAAAGTCTTCTACGGCTTATATAAGTCCTACAGAGTTAGCAGGTTCCCATAAGGGTTCAGTAAAACCTCTCCATTTTATAAGGTACATATATTTGCGTTTCCATTTATCGTACTTAATGTCATTAACTCTTTCAACAAGGTACTTATCCTTACCATCCACTTTAACTAGTAGGGGAGGGTCTTAGATCTGTCTAGGCAGGGCGTCTAATATAGGGGCGGTAGGGCGGAGGACTAACATATAGAATACAGGGTGGATTTTAACCGTATTAGGGAGCTTTAGTTAGTAGGCATAAGGAGAGACAACTTTTTCAACCTTATAAGGGCCAGCGTTCTTCTAATTAAGTTTCTTAGTAGGTCATTTCATATTTAGATTTCTTGCGTCTAGCCAGACAAAGTTACTAATTTGGTAAGCCAGTGCTAGGGTTTAGTTCTTATTTACTACGGCTTTATAGACAGACTGGGCCCATATTATTTTATTAGCAAGGAACTCCTATAGTTCTTCTATCTTCTTTACAAATTCGTTTACTTCTGCAACTTGTAAGGCCTAATAAGCTAGACAAGGAACATTACTAAAGGGTTCAAAACCCATTCACAGGTACTAGCCATAATTAGCTAGGAACAGGGAGACCTTTATAGTTTCTAAGACGGAGTTATTTGTAGTAAACTTGGTAAATATAAGCCAGTCCATCCAGTCGTCCTATAGATATAATGTGTATATCCAAATATACTGTTCTATTATAGCATTTGCACGTTCCGTTTAACTATCCATTTTTGGGTGATATGCCATAGACAACAGTACTTTAATACGGAGTTAGGTAGTTAGTTTTTTCTAAAACACCAAGACAAATTAGCAGCCTCTATTAGAGACAATTATTTTGGGGAGTCTATAGAGTTTCTATATATAATCCAGGAACAGTTAGGCAACAGCAGGTACTAATATATTAGGGTAGGCGATTAAGTGTCTCATCTTAGATAGTCAGTTTATAACTACCATAATATTTATACAGCCTTTACTTTCAGGGAGATCAACAACAAAGTTAATTAAAACATCCTTCCATCTTCAGTCTAAAACAGGTAGTAGCTTTAGAAAGCCGTTATATGTCTCATGCAAAGCTTTGGCTTATTAGCAGGTATAGCAGCTAGAGATAAACCTTCATATTATATTATATATGTTTGGCCAGTAGTACTCCTATTAGAGTAGCTCTAGGGTTTTTCCTTAGCCTGGGTGGCCAGCTACTAGTAGGTTGTGTACATATTTAAGGAGCTTAAGCTTAAGTTTATTATAATTAGGGACAACTAGGCGGTTCTAGTAGTATAAGCAGTCTCTGTGAACTTCACATTTACTTAGAGAGATCTTTTTGGAGCATCTAACGCCATCTTAAATTAGCTTAAGTATCTCTTAGATAAACTTATTATTTAGGTATTTATTAATTATAATCTATTTAATCAATTAATTAGTCATTTTAAGGACGTATACTATAAGGTCTTTAGCTAGGGGATTAAATAATTTGGGATAAAGTAGGGTTTGTTTATAGTAGGCGCGCGCTTCTTTCTATGCTATTATGTCTTATAAACATTAAGTTAGGGCATTAGGTTTTTAACCTTAAACGCCTAAACAGTATATAATTAAGAATTGGAATTAAGACAGATATTCTAACTAGCAGGCTTAATAATAACTTAGCTATTTCATAGTTGTAAAATACTGTAGATTCTTATAGTTACTAAAGACCTTAATCGGAAATCTAGTACCTTCTAGTTTAGGTCGCCATTATTTAAAACATCTAATAATGGCTAACAATTCTTTATTATAGATCTTATAGTTACATTCAGCTAGACTTAGTTGTTTTAAGAAGTATGCTATAGGGTGCAGTACCCCTTCTTTATTATACTGAGACAGAATGCCTCCAGTAACATAGTTAGATAAGTTAGCTTCTATAACACTCTTTCAGTTTAGGTCAAAGTGTCAGAATACAGGTGCGGTAGTAAACATAACTTTTAGATAGGCAAAGGCCTTCTTACATTCCTTATCAAAGATAAAGGCTTTGTCCTTTCAGGTTAGAGCTACAAGAGGTAAAACCAGGGCGGAGAAGTTATCAATAAACTATTAATATAAATTAGCAAATCCTATAAAGGCTCTTACGTCCTTAACGTTCTTAAGTTCTTACCAGTTTATAATTACTTTAATCTTCTTTAGGTCCATTTATATGCCATCTATAAAGATAATAAGTCCGAGGTATAGAACTTCCGTTTTATAGAACTTGTATTTATCTACATCTAATTATAGTCTAGCTCTATATAGGGCTTCTAAAACAAGGTTAACGTATTTCTTATATTCAGCTAGGTTATTACTATATACCAGGATATCGTTAATATAAGCAGTACAGAAAACATCTAGGTAAGGTTATAAAGTATCATTCACAAAGTATTAAAATAAACTTGGGGCATTCGCGAGGCTAAACAGCGTCACTAAGTATTTAAATAGTCCGTATCTAGTACGGAATGCTATAAGCCATTTATCTCCTTTTACAATACGGAGGCGGTTAAATATATAGATAAGGTTAAGTTTTATATAGTAGCAAGCCTTACTTAATTAGTTTAGTGTCTCTTAAATTAACGGGAGCAGGTACCAATTCTTAATAGTAATAGCATTAAGAGCTTAGTAGTCTATATAGAAGCGTAGACCGCCGCCAGGTTTCTTAACAAAGATTATAGGTGCAGCTATAGGCAAAGAGCTTACTCTAATAAATCCTTTACTTAGGTATTCGTCCAAGTACTTCCGCAACACTTAGAGTTTATTTTAGGACATTCTATATAAGGGTCCAAATCCTAGTTGTTTTCCTTCTTTAAGTACAATCTTGTGGTTATATAGTTAGTGCTCCGCTAACTTATCAGCTTCCTTTCATAAAAATACTTCCAGATGCTTATAATGGCATACTGGTACTTTTATAGCAGGGTTAGTGTGCTTCTTTAGTACTAGGGCCTTTTCAATATTAGCTATTATAACGGCGAAGATTATATATTTAGGTTTCCTGGCAAGTTGTGCTAATAGGGTAGCTCCAATCATATAGATATCCATAGAAAGGGGGGTAAGTTGCCAGCTAGCAACTTCCTTTTAATTATCTACTGTTTCTTATTTAACTTTAGGTTTAGTATTAGGTACGGAGTTAGTATCAGATTTAGGTTCGGGTTCTTTAAGTATCCTTTTTATAGTAGAATACCAGTTCTTCTAGTACTTTTATATATTAAGCTTAAGTTTAGGCTTCTACTTGGTTCGGGGTGGTATAGTAGTTAGGGTTGGTTTGTGTAGTTTGGTATAATTTTCAGGTTCTTAGTGGAATTAGGTGGACTTTTTAGGTATAGGGTAGATATCAGTAGAAATTTTAGACTAATAGATCCTAGTAGATTTTTCAGATTTTAGTTTGGGGTCTAAGCAGCAAGTTATAAGGCACTTCTGCTTACAACGGGAGGCGGTAAATAGAAGCTTAAGGTTGTCCCAATTAATAGTTACCTTATATAGCTTCATCTAAGGTTATCTAAGTATTACTAAGTAACCTAGAGTGGTAATAAAAAGCTTAATTAGTTCTTTATGGTTTAGGTATTAGAGTCTTAGAAATACTATATAGGTAATACAGCCTAAGATAGTGCATTTGCCATCAAATCTAAACACATTAATATGCTAGTTAAGGGGGGTTAGAGTAAAACCATTATCTTATATAAAGATCTTATTAATGAATCCTATGCTACTGGCTCCTATATTAATTAGGACTTAAGCATTAACCTATTAATTATTCTGCCGAAGACAATAGTTAATGGTTATGCTACAATTCTAAGAGTTAGAGTTTGTAACATCTAAAGCATTTAACGAGATCCTAAGGCAGCGCCGTCCTAAAGAGCGACTTAGCTCTAGGACCTTCCTTTTAGAGGCAATTAGGGTGGAGTTCTTATAGCATATTAGTTATAGCTTCGTCCTCATAAGTGGTGCTTACTGGATGCGGGGCTGGAACTAGGTGGAGATTAGGGATAGTAACTAGAGGATTAATGCGGTGAACGGCTGCTAGTGTTGGCCGTTTATAATTCGCGTTAGGGTATAGGGACGGAGTAGTGGTTAGAGAGGTAGAAGCTACTTCTATACTTAAAATAGAGGCCTAGCTTAGTGCGTTATTCTTATTTAGAGGACCTTAGTGGGGCATATCCTAGGGTTCTAGTATCAATATCCATGGCGTCGGGGTGCTTAGGCTGAGATAATAACTTAGTATACGTTTACAGGTTTATTATATTATATTAAAGAGCGGACTTTAGTGTCAGGCGTAGTATATTATTATATCGTTTATTAATAACGTTTACGCAGGAATTAAGAGCTCCTGGTAAGTCTATACCTATTAGGGAGGTTTTTAGTTTAGGGCTTAGGGATTTAATAAGGCTATTAATTAGTGCGGAGTTATTCCAGCCTATTTCTTTTACGTAATGGTTAAATTTAGAGAAGTATACTAGGAAGCTTTTTATTCCTTAAGTTATATAGTTTATTTTTCTCTAAGTAGTAGCTTAGCGGTTTAGGTTACCATACATAGCTTTAAGAAGTACAATTAGGCTTAGTACTAAGTTTGGTTAAAGAGGTTTAATAAGGTTAGCTATATCTCCTCTTAATTAACTTAGGGCGTAGCAGAGTCGGTTGGCTTTAGTTAGGTAGCGGTTAGTGTTACTAGTTAGCTTATTTTTAAGGCAGCTTAGGAATAATTAGAGTTCTTATTGTTTACTAGTAAATATTAGAGGGTCTAGTAGTCGTTTAGATTATTACAGTGTAGTAGTTAGTTTGGGGTAAGTAACTACTATAGGTTTAGGGCTCTTGTTCCGCGTATTCATCTCTAGAGATAGTATTTGGTCTTAGGGCCCTAATATAGGCATCTTAAGGGTGCGGATTTCTTCTTAGAGGTCTTTAATTAATTGCCAGTATTATGCTTCTTGTTCGGCTTATTATTAAGTTAAAGTGGCTTGGTTCTGTGTGAGGGCGTCTATAAAGGACTTCTATATTTCTGCCAATTGTTTTTAGAGTGCAGATATAATGCCAACGGCTATTATAGGGGCTTTGGGGTCGTTCTGCATTTTAGAGGGTAGTATATAGGGTTAACGCAACGTAGTGTTACGGAGTAAGTACAAGCGATGATAATATATAGCGAAGTAGATATTATTAAGCTATGTATATAAACTGTGTAATAAAGTTAAGACGTTACGTAAGGAAAGGAAGGTAGGAAACAGGGGAAAAAGGGTATATAACATTCGCTTAGTTGCTAGGTTAACAGGTACTATGCTACGCACAGGTAAAGTAGAGCTTAGGTAGCGGTTCTAGTAAAACTTGGCAGAATTTGGTAGTTAGAGGTCCTTAAAGTTGCCAGTTGGCAACTCCGACAGTAGAGACGGCAGATTGCGGCGGAATACGGCAGATTACTGTTAGATTGCCGTCTCGTGGTCAGTCTCCGGTTGTTTAGTCGGTGGAAACAGGTGGATATATATAAGGTGTCATGGGGGTGTCCTGTGACATAGCCTAATAACAGGACCCACCGTATTTCCTGCTACAAGGTTCCGTTACATTAGCTATCTATATCTAAGTATAACTTTATATTGTTTTAAGGGTGTTATAAATAAGGAAATATATTTAAGGTATTCGCCTATTTGCATTTTTACTAAAGCGTAGTGCGTTAGTTCGCTATATATTAAGGATTTACCATTAAAGCCTTATAGGCCTTAGGGCTTATTAAAGTTTTTTTAAATTTAGGCGTTAAGTTTTTGTATATTTTGTATTAATAAAGCCTATACTAGTGGCTCTGCTATCTATTAGGATTTATACTTCCTTATATTTTCTAAGTATTTAAATTTTACTAAGTATATTAAGGGAGTAATAATTAACTAGCTATTAGCCTTACAAAAAGTAACAACTACTATATACGCACTAAGCACTTTAAGCTATACTGGCACTACATTTATAATAAGGTTTATAGCGGCGTAATTTATTTATAGTACGTTCTTACAGGCAATATAGTGGCTAACGGTCTTACGAAGCCACTATTAACGGTTTAGTTTAGAAACTTTATTAAGCAGCTAGGCCTTATTTAATACGACATAGATATTAAACTTAAATAGGAAACCGTATATAGGCCGGCAAATCCTTAAAGGGTATACTATTTAATAATTCTAACCAATACTAATAACTTTTAAATGGGGGATAGGAACGACAGAGAGCTCATAATAGACAATTAATTATAGCTTAGAGAGAGATTAAATATAACCTATAGTACACTTAGAGGATTACGAGGTGTTTCTTTTATATATTAATAAGTTTAACACTAATTTAGGAAGGATCTGCTTCTATTTTAGTAGAGCACTAAGGGGTATAACAATAGCTCTAGAAGAGTCCTCTATATACGTCTATATACGCTTCCTGCTTATATAAGCAGACTTTCTTTATTCCGCTTTTGGTCGGTCTTTATAGCAATTACTTTAGTTTCTATACCAATATAGGCCTATATTAAGGCCTATATTCCAACATTATTTAGTTTATAAAATTTGGAGCCTCCGCGCAAGGCTCCTTAGTTAATTACCTAACGCCTAAGCGATTATAAAGCTCCTATAATAGATATAGGCGGTAGGCAGAAAAGATTAATTTGGATTATTTGGATTATATATATTATTATTATTCATTGCTTAACGTCCGATTTAGATCCTATTAGGCCCACGCGGACTACTCCTTATATATATATAGGGAGAAAACTCTGTTTAAGAAAACTCTATAATCCGTCTCCCTACCTTTTAGGACTCTTCTACTTAGCGCCTATAAGTTATCTATGGTGCTTTACTACCTTACTTTTTAACCTTTTTAGGAACCACTACTGCCATAACAAGCCTATGGATATGCTAGTATTATAGACTTTACTCTACTACTGTAGAGTTATTAGGGGGCGACTATTACTCGCCCCTTTACCTTTTATTGCTATTTCCTTTATAATCCAGAACTGGTCTAGTATATTTTAGCTAATAAGTCACGAGGTAGCCGCCTTAAGGCCTTTTTATATTAAGAGTAGTATACTATAGTTCTTTATGCTAGCTACTAAAAGTATTACTTCTTAGCCGATGCGTAAGGGGCATAATAGTATTATATATTTTAGTGTTTGTCTTAACTAGCTATATTTGCACCTTAGGTATAAGGGCGCGAAGAGGCTTTAGGGAAGATTTAAAGGAACAATATAAATTCTATCTAAATCTAAGGGTATATAGCTCTTGCAGAGTATAAGACGTTGCGTAAAGAAGAGAAAGGAATATAGGAAACTTATAACTAAATATTCGTGGTCTTGGCAGCAGACGCGTGGGCACGAGCCCACGCGGATTTCAACAGGTTTCAACCAAATTCCATTATATTAGTGGAATTTGGTGGAGACTGGTGGAAATTAATCGAGTTGGCGGAATTTGGCAGAATTCGATCAACTTAGTAGAATTTGGCAGAATTTAATCAAAGCGTCGGAATTCATCTGTTAAGTGTTTCACCAAGACATTCCTACTGTAACTGGGCTAGTCCCGTTACATTAGGCTACCTACTAGGATATCTATTTAGTAGAGCTAATCTTTTAGTCCTATTATTCCTGTCTTTAAAAGTGTTGCTATTATATTTTCTGCCTTTATTAGGCCTTCTTAAAGCCCTTAGGTATTTACTCCCCATAGCGTTAACTACGTTTAGATTATATATAATTAAATTAATTATATATATTTTTTAACTAGCTATAAATACTAGAGTGTTAATATACCTTATTTTTAAATCTGGAATTTTTATTATTATCCTAATGGTCCTAATAGTCCTAATAGTCCTAGTAGTCCTAGTGGTCCTAGAGGTCCTAAAGGTCCTAGAGGTCCTAGAGGTTCTAGTAGTCTTAGTAGTCCGGGCGACCTCCTAACAGGTACCTAATATAAGGTATAAACATTTTGCTAAGATAGGGGCATAGAGCCTACTTTTTATTAAATACTATACTAAGACTGTAATATATTAAATATTAAATATTAATATCAATACGGCCTTATACTAATATTAAAAATTAATAAAAGCACTATTTGTTATATTATCTCTCCAACTTGTTTATCTATATAATTTAACTCTATTTTGGTACTTGGCTCGCCTATATTAGTATTATAGGTTATACTTTTAGTAGCATCTTATCAACTTATTTTACTGTAATTAGGTAGTAAATATGTTGCGAGGCCTTATAGTAGATACTATAAATAGGCTAGGTATATAGGCAATATAATAGACAAGGTATTAACTTAGTAGAGTATATACTTAATAGATTTACTCTAATTATATTCTAAGATTTACTACAAAGAGAAAACCATATATAGTGGGGGCTATAAGTCCTTAAATATAATTCCTAACGTATAAGAAATCCCATTATACGTATTATATATAGATATATACTATATCCCTTGCGTATAAAGGCATAAACTATACGGAAAGCTATAACTAGTACAAGTAGCGGAATAACTAGGAAACAAAATTATAGGACTTTATTATAAAGTTATTAAAGTTAAAAGATTCTATTACTGGATAGGAGCATAATATAATCCTAGTAATAGTAAACAGATTAATAAAGTAGGGCTATTTTATAGTATATATACAGTTGTTTGCGAAATATCGTCGACAGTGCACAGGCTTACCGCATCTCACCAAAACAATACACTCCTATAGTCCCACCAATATGGCTTTAAATTATATAGATAAGGTCTTATTTTATAGCCCTACTCTATAGCTACAAAATAAGCCCTTATTTATATAATTTGGAGCTATATTGGTGGGGCTATAGGGGTGCTTATTTTTGGGGCTAGAGGGGTTAGATTAGTTAGCGCAGAGCCTTAATTTAAGTTTAATAGCCATTGTAAAGCACCCCATATAATTCCACCAATATTGGTCTAATTTACATATATAAAGCCTTATTTTATAGCCCTAAAATAGAGCCCTATAATGGGCCTCTATTCATAAAATGTAGAGCCATATTAGTAGGGCGGTATGGCTATATAGAGTATTTTGTAAATTTAGTGGGGTGTAGTGAGCCGCATTACGTCTGTACACACTGTTGACGATATTTCACAAACGACTGTAAAGAAATTTCAGTAGAAGATATGGCTAGAATTTATATTAAAGAAGTATTTATAAGACATAGAGTACTAATAAAAATTATATCAAATAGAGACCTAAGATTTATAGTAGTATTTTAGGAAGTCTTCTTAGTAGAATAAAGTGTAAAAGTAGGAACTTCTACCGTATATTACCTATAGATAGACGGTTAAATAAAAAGACTAAACTAAATATTAGAACAGTATCTATAGTATTATGTTAATTATATATAGAATAATTAAATATTGTTATTAACGTGTTTCATCACCGAGTGTCCGACACCACCGAGTATCCAACGTCAAAACGCACCAAAAATTGAGAAATTCATACCTTAATATCTTAACAACCACTTAATAATAAATTCCAATGATTTATATTTGGACTTTTATATACACTTTACAGCTTCTATTAAAGTTACATAG
>Ga0307507_10001849_pt1 | contig 46257 bp, 9 predicted proteins | sample 7_EM_MG_FD_207223 | JGI IMG/M metagenome (GOLD analysis project Ga0307507, IMG submission 207223) | Populus trichocarpa ectomycorrhiza microbial communities from riparian zone in the Pacific Northwest, United States - 7_EM | ecosystem: Host-associated > Plants > Roots > Unclassified | place... | reverse complement strand
TAGCCTACTTACTCCCCTTTCTTTCTCTTCCTCCTCTCGCAGGAGCTCCTCCGCATAGTGGAACTGCGGTAGGACCCGCAGTTGTAGGAACCATCTTGCGAGCCGTTTCGCTCCCTTGGCCGTACTACTATTTTACCATTAAAGGTATTTATGGGTCCTATAGTGGCTTTGCCGACTACTATATTTCTTAGCATAGTAGTAAGGATATTAGGTAATTTTTAATATTTGTTTATTTTCTAGGGGTTCTAGTCTATATATATCCTATTCTTAGGGTCTATATTCTATTTATATTCTTTTAGTCCTAGTAATATCTTTAGGGTCCTATTCTATATCCATATCCTTTTTATAGTCTATAGATATTTTTTAAGTTCCTTTTTAGGAAGAAAGAGTAATAACCAGCTTTAAATAATGTTAGTAACTTAGTTAATTAAGGTATAAGTACGACAAGAGGGTCGCGCAAGCCTATATAATTGGATTGTCTATAAACAAGGATCCAAAGCTAGAGAAAGAAAAGGAGAAGAATAGCAGTGCCACTTAAGGTTTTATGCGGCCCTCAAGTTACGTAACTACAACTATTTAAAACTATCTATAACTGTCTACTACAATTTACCGTTTTCCACCAGCGCCATAATAGTTAGGTTAGCTAGTATAGCAATCCTACTAGTATTAAACTACGTTAAAGTCTTCATTATCATTAATGACTTTAATATTTATATTAAGGTACTCCTAGAGGTTGTCTACTTCTATTAGCAATATATCGTCTTCTTAATAAATAGTCTTTAAGTGTTTATAAGCCTAAGCAGATATATAAACCTTTAGCTACCTCTACCGCGGTACCTATCTAGATAATAATTTTTAATTAAGCTAGCGCCTACCTTTATATTTAAGGAAGAGATCCTTTACTAGCTTCCTTACTTATAAAATCTAGTACTTCTTAACCTTATAGTTATCCTATTTCTCTTTAAACCACTATATTTTTAATATTAGATTAAGAATAATTGCGGTGTAGTAAGCTGGTGTATTATTAGCGTACTTATAGTACTTCTCGCACTTCTTCTATACCGTATTAGCGCAGCTAAATAAGATCTTATAATTTTAAGCCTTAGCTTACTTTTGTTTTTTAGCTACTAGCTTAAAAAACTTCTGCTTTATTTAATTAAGCTCTATTATAAGCCAATCTAAAGTCTAAAAGTGGTTAGTAAGACTTATATAATTGCCTTTTACTATAAAAATAGCCTTATAGAATGTCTTAAGGTAGTTTTTTTAATCCGTTGTATTATACTACGTACAATACTACGCATGCAGCCTCTAGGCTATGGTGCTATAGTTCTATATATATGAATCCTTTCTAAGCAGCTTAATATATACTAGTAACTATGTCCTAATAGTTTATAAACCTCTAAACTAGGGGTTTACCACTTCCTAGTAAGATACTAGGTTGCTAACAACTAATAGGTAGTTTAAAAACAATAGAAAGACTATAAGAAATTAAGAAACCCTAACGCCTATCCATATCCTATTTGTAGTTTATTTCTATCCTTTTACTCTCTGTGGTCTCTCAAGGTAGTTATATAGATATTTAAGTTCTTTCCAGTAATATGGTTAGAGGAAGTTATTATATATAAGCGCTTTTAAGTTAGTAAACGGCGAAAGTTATTATAAAACTTAATAACGCACTCTTTATAATTTAGAAAGCAACTAATAGCTATAAAAAGGAAGTTCTAACGCGTCTAGCTATTCTAAATAAGCTAGTAAATCTTTAGTATAACCTTTAAATATTGCGATTGTAGGTAAAATATTATAGCTATAAAGCGGTAAATATAAAAATCTAAAGCCGCAGCTAATTAGTAAGCTAATATTATTGCCTTTAGCGTTCTGCCGGTTAGTAAATAGCTCAAATACTTAACACTATAATTCTATTACGTACCTTTAAGCCGTTAAATTCTACTAAGTTATTATTAATTTAAATCTTTTTAAAGAAGCCACAACGCTAAGGAGTTATATAAATATATTAGACAATATTATAAAGCAGATTAACTACTCTGTACTTTCTCTAGAGCTTATATACCTTCTTAAAGTCCTATTTACAATAAGTAGTTACTAGCTCCTTATAGATTTTCTTAGTATCTTTTTTAATAATAAAAGCCTATATATAGAGGTTCGTAATATAGCTAAAGTGGCATAATTATTGTTCTTTCTACTTCTTTGCTAATATATTTAGGTAGAGGATTTAAAGGATTGTATTAATACAGGTATTATTTAACTTAGCGCTATTAGCTATAAAATACCTAATATTGCCACTAATAGAGGAGGAAGGGAGACGCGTAAGAGGCCAGTAAAGACAATAGTAAGGGAGAGAAAGGAGCCAAAGTAGAGTATAAAAGAATACTAGGAAACCATCTACCGCAATACAATACTGGCTGGACCAGCGCTAGAGAGATGTATAGGAGTTAAAGGTCTAGAAGCTAACTTAGGTAAGAGGAACCCAAGCTATAGTATGGTTAACGCTATGGGGGACAAATACCTAAGGGCTCTAAGAAGGCCTAATAAAGGCAGAAAACACAATAGTAATACTCTTAAGGACAGAAATAATAGGACTAAAAGATTGGCTCTACTAGGTAGGTGTCCTAGTAGGTAGCCTAAGGTATAAATATAGCTGGCTAAGACAGACACCAAAATACGTAATACTATTATACCCCTTACGTACCGGCCAAAAAGTAATACTTTTAGCAGCTAGCACAGAGAACTATAACACACTACTCTTAATATAAAAAGGCCTAAAGGCGGCTACCTGGTAGCTTATTAGCTAAAGTATACTAAACCAGTTCCAGATTATAAAGGAAATAAAAATAGAAAGCAAAGGGGCGAGTAATAGGCGCCCCCTAATAGCTCTATAGTGGTAAAGCAAAGTATATAATACTAGCGCGTCTGTAGACTTATTACGACAGCAGTGGTTCCTAAGGAGGTTAAAAAGTAAGGTAGAAGAGCACCACAGGCGACTTGTAGGCGACCTATAGGCGAGTCCCTATAGGCGAGGGGATGGATTATAGGGTTTTCTTAAATAGAGCTTTCTCCCCATATATATATAAGGAGTAGTTCGCGTGGGCCCAATAGGGATCTAAATCGGGCGTTAAGCAATAAATAATAATAATAATATTGCCACTAATTTAATACTCCTTAAATAGAGTAAGTAGGACAACCGCTATATTCTTACTACTATATTTACTAATTATCTTATAAAGGCCTAGTATTATATACCGACGCTTACCATACTAGTATAGGAGGGTACAACCTCTCTTAGACAGGAGGTCACGGTATGGTTAGTTAGTCAGTTAGTTATAATTAGCTAGTAGAAAAGCGGTTAGTAAGAAGAGAAGAAAAGTGTGTATTAAAGGAAAAGTGTGTATCTCTCCATCCTATCCGAGTTGTTAAAGACTTTAGGGCTCTAGACCAATCTATATAAAATATATGGAAAGCCTAGACTCTCTTAAAGCTATACCTAATCTAGATATTAAATCTAGGAGGCCAAATTATGTTACGGACAGCTTAAGCACAATGTTATAACTACTTGGAGAAGAGTTGGAGGAAGCTAGTTGGTTAATACAGGCACGGTCCAGGATGGATCCGGTGGAACTATGTGACGAGGAATGGTAGCCAAGGTTACGTAATATAATCTGTGTAATCTATGTGATCTGTGTAATCTATGGGATAGAGTAAATAGAGCACACATACTTTACAGAGTGAAGGGGTTTCTTAGGCGTAAGGTTGTGTATTTAAAGGACCACAGTCCCTACCCAGATAGTTCTCTCTTTATAGTGAATCTTAGAATACAATTAGAGTTAATCTGTTAGGTAACCACTCCACTAGTTATTATTACATTATTGACTTCTTATTTACCTATATACCTAGCCTAATAATAGGACCCACCGTAGTTCTTGCTACAAGGTTCTGTTATATATTTACTACCTAGTTACGGTATTAATAAAGTTAAACAATATGCCACCTAAAGCACCAGTCGCGATGCTATTAACGGCAGCAACTACCTTAGGATTAGGAGACACTAGTATAGCAGATACGGACTTATAAGTGGTCGCAAGAGGTTAGTTACAGGAAATGGTTGATCGCTTATTAGACAACAATAGGATACTTAAGGAACGCATTAATGGAATTGGCGTAGTAAAAGTTAAGTTACCATTAATTAAACGATTCTTAGGAGAAAGGTTAAAACTTAAGGGATTCCTTATGTAAATGCACTTTAAGGTTATACAGGAAGGAGTAAAGTTAGCAACACCTATAAATTAAGTAGTGTACGCAGGGTTGTTCTTAATAGGAAGAGTACTAGAATAGTTTAAACCTTACCTTATAGAAATATAAGTTAGTGGTATAACAACTACTAATTAGGATATATAATTTATGTTTACCAGTTAGAATGGGTTCGCGGAGAGACCAATATAGATATTTAAAGACCTAGAAGTATTAACTATAGCAGAGCGGAAGCTTTAAAACTTAGTACAACATTCTTTAGCAATTAAGTATACAATACAGTTTTAGACACTTATAACGTAGGTTAAGTGGAACAATAAGGCGCTTATAGCATAGTATAAACAGGGACTTAAGGCTAAAGTCTAGGACGTAATTATCCTAATGGAAGATATGGAAAGTCTATAAGACTTAATAGATTAGTTAATAAAGATTAATAATAGGATCTATTAAAGGGAACAAGCTAAGAAAGGGCAAGATAGAGTTCTATAGTTATATAAGGCGTAGAGCATATATTAGCAAATATAGAGCTAAAAACTATAAAATAGCGTAGAGCCAATGGACCTAAGCGGTACTAAAGAATTTAAGAGATGAATAAAGAAACCATAGAAACCTAGAGGTTAAGAATTAAGTAATTATAGGACTAAGGAGTAGAGGCTAAACTAGGGATCTTAATAGTAGAAGATGTTTAGGTGGACTCTATAATAAGAAAAATTGTTTAAAGATAGAGCTTGCATAAATTGCGGAAAATAAAGTTATTTTGCTAGAGACTGTAGAGGTAGTTAGAGTAACTACGTAGTAAAAGGCACTAGGTTGTTAGAGTATAATAATGCAGATATAGGGATATTACGTAGGACTAAGGAGTGTTCAATTAAACACTTTATGTTTTGTTATAATAACGTATACCAAATTTATAAAGACGCTAAGTATAGCGTAAGCTATTAGCCGTAAGAGCTAGAGTTTAGAGGACTTAAAGGAACCAGAGAGTTAAATAAAGAATAGGATTAACTCTATAAGCTAGATTAAGATATTACAGTAATATACGGATAAAGATTAGCAATAATAATAATAGAGTTAGAGTACTTATTAATTAACAGTAATAAGGAAGAAGGGGAGGCTAACTAGAAGTATTTATACCTTAGTAACGCAACAGAAGCAGAGACTAAAACCACTACGGAACGCAGATTAGTAATGGGTATTATAATACCATTAGATATAGCATCTATCGCTTTATAAGATAGAAGGAGTAATATCTAGAGACAATTAAGCAAGCAGATAACTGCTAGTGCTAGCTTACCACTTGTAAAAGGTAAAAAGCTATAGGTTTAAAGTTCTTATAAAGAGATAAGGAAGGCTCTAGACTTACAAGACGTAATAAAAACAGCTTAAGAGCCTACAATAGACAAAAACCGATAGGAAAGAGTAGTAACTTAGTTTAGTAATAAATAAATAAGTATAGGATATAAGTTTAAGAATTATAAGTTTGGAGAACAAATAAGAACATTAGTAGAAAGCCAAGATTTTAATAAATAAATAAGGACTATAGCAATTCTAGGTAAATATAGTGTTCAGCCTAAAGATTAAAAAGTTAATACTAAGATTAGAAAGGAAGATAACTTTAAGAATCTAGCTGCAAGATGCAGAAAATAGGAAACTATAGATAAGTTTAGGTAAAGAATTATTGTATAGCAGGAGCAAAAGCTAGATAGAAGGTCTATAGTAGGTTATATAAGGGACAGAGCACCTATATAAAGAGTTACTAATAGGCCTAGTATAGGGACACCTAGAGTAAAATGGTTGGATAAACTGGAATAAAAAGAGGATCTAGATATTCTAGTTAGGTTTAAAGAAAGATACACTAAAGGATGTCACAATGCAGTAATAACAAGGTACTTTCTTATAGATAAACTATATACACTTAACTAGTTATATGGAAAGTGGTATAGGCAATAATATAATAATAAATGGGAAGACTTTTATATATAGCTGGATAAAAAAGTTATCTAAGACTAACCTATTACAGAAAAACGCATAAGTTATATTAAAGAAGCATTAATTATAATGTTAAGGAACCTAGAAGAGGGATCTAGGGACTAAAGAAGTGAGTAATAAATCTTAGTACCTGCAGTAGAGTTACTAGTGGTTAGGTTAACTAGGTATAGGTTTAAACTTAAGGATAAAGATAAGCTAAAAGTTAACTTAAGTTACCTAGCGTATTACACTTTATCGTGGATAGCTTATGTGGATAATGTATGCAATATATATAGGGCACTAAAAGATAAAAACCGGAAATACCTAGTAAGGATGTATTGGGCACTAGAGGAAAGATAGTTTAGAGATGTTAAGTATATATATAAATGGCACCTAGTAGAAGTATAGAGTTAGGGAGACCTAATACTTTAACCAGGAAGATTCCTTATGGAAGAATGCCTAGATAGATAATAGTAGTGAGACTGCCTAGAGAATACTTGTTTATAGCATATAGAGGGAAAAAATAAACTAAGTATTGGCTAAAGTTGGACTAAGTATAAGCAGGATCTAGTAGCTAACAGTTAGGAAAAGGGGAGGCCTATAGGACCAGAGGGAACTAGTGGTAAAGCCTTAGACCCTTAAAGGAATTTAAGGACAATACCTAAACTTATAAGTTAAGTGGCAAGATTAGCAGTTTAAAGCGTTAATAGATAGTGGAGTAATGAGGAACCATATATTACCAGCAGTAGTGGAAAGGATGGGGTTACTATATAGATAAAAGGAACACCTATATCCACTTATAACAATTTTAGGAGATTAGATAGCTTATGGAGGAGGTATTATTAATCTTAAAATAGGACCTATTTAGTTAACTATTAAAGGAAGACCAGTTAGAATGTCTTTTAATATCTTACTGTTAGGAAAAGATAAGGCAATACTAGGAATACCTTAGTTATAGGAATACAATTTAAGGATTAATTAGGTTATAGGTTAGGTTAATATCTAAAATACTTAATAATATAAGATGTGGTAGCAAACTAAGTTGGTATAGTATTAAGTCGGAGTGATATACAAAGAGACTAAATAAGGCTTAAGTTATGTACTAAAGAGATACCATAAGTATGGTAAAAAGTTATAGTTACTAGAAAGTAAAAGGCTATTAGAGTATATAGTATAGGACTATAAGATAGAGTTAAAACCAGCAATAAGTCTAAGGTTCTTTTTAATTTATAAGCTTACTAAAACAGAGTTAGTGGCGCTTAAGGAGTTTGTCCAGGAGAACCTACAAAAGGGATATATTAGACTATTGTAGTTATTAGTAGGATATCTAGTACTGTTCATCCTAAAGAAAAATAGAAAGCTTAGGATGTATATAAACTATAGATAGTTAAACAGCATTACTAGGAAGGATAGGTATCCTTTACCCTTAATTAGTAAAATCTAAGATAGGATAGGCAACGTAAAGATTATTATAAAGATAGATCTAAGATAGGTGTGCCATTAGATTAGGATTAAGGAAGGCGATAAATAGAAGGCAGCCTTTAGGTCAAAGGAAGGACTATATAAGCCATTAGTTATGCAATTTAGGCTTATAAACGCACTAGCAACATTCTAAAAGTAAATTAATAGTGTGTTAGGAGAACACCTTAATAAATTTATTATAGCATATCTCAATAATATTATTATCTACTTAGAGAGTAAGAAAGAATATAAGGAACACGTTAAATAGGTCTTAAAGAGACTATAAGAAGAACAGATGCCAGTAGCAATTAAGAAGTGCGAGTTCTTTACAAGAAAGACTAACTTTGTAGGATTTATTATTAAACTAGGAAAAATCAGTATGGACCTAAAGAAAGTTAAAGCTATAGTTAATTGGCAGGAACTAGAGAATGTTATATAGTTAAGATTGTTCCTAGGGTTTTGCAATTACTATAGGAGGTTTATAGCGCAGTGGTTAAAAAGCATTAAGCCATTTACGCGGTTAATAAAGAAAGAGGAACTGTAGGTATAAGGAACTAAGCAAAAGAAGTTATTTAAAGAACTTAAGGAGTTGTTTACCTAAGAGCTAATCCTTAAGATCTATTAACTAAAGTTAGAGACAGTTATTAAGATAGATGTATTAGACTTTGTACTAGGAGTATATTTGCTATAGAAGCACCAGGACGCATAGCATCTAGTAGCGTACTATAGTTGGAAGATAACACCACCAGAACTAAACTATGACATCTATAATAAGGAGTTGTTAGGTATAGTTATAGCACTTAAGGAATAGAGAGCATTCTTATAAGGCATAGAGAAACCATTTATGGTTAAGATGGACTATAAGAACCTTACGGGGTTCCTAATAATAAAGGAACTTAACTAAAGATAGGTTAGATGGGCAGAAATGCTTACGGAATACTATTTTGAAATTTAGCATATTAAGGGTACAGACAATGCATAAGCAGATGCTCTAAGTAGAAAGGCTGAACTATAAAACAGTGAAAAGCCATTAAAGGCTTTGTTGCAAAAGGATTAAGACGGATTAATTAGGTATAATTACCTAAAAATTATAGCAACCAAAGAAAGTTAGATCTACGAATTACTAAAAAGTAATTGGACGTAGAAGATCTAAGAAGTATAGGTAGAGGATCTAGACTTAGATTAGTATAAGAATAGGGAAGCTACTTATATTTTAAGATCTATTATAAAGGAGTTTATTAGAGAATTCTATAAGGGAATAATATAGGGATATAACAGAGCTATAGGCTTAGTGTTAAGACTTTAGGAGGAGTATATTATTTAAGGAATCTAGGGACTAGTAAGATAAGTTATAAGGGAATGTCCAGATTGCTAAAGAAATAAACTAATAAGATATAAGCTGTATAGAGGGCTATAACCTGTTAAAATACTAGGAAGACTATAGGAAGTTATATTATGGGACTTTATTGTTAAGTTACTAAAGTTAAGAGATCCTATTATAGGACAAGATTATAACGCGATCTTAGTAATAGTGGATAAGCTTATAAAGTAGGGATACTTTATAACATGCATAGAAGAGATATTAGCAGAGAATGTTGCTAGAATCTATATTAAGGAAGTGTTTATAAGATATAGAGCACCAAATAAAGTCATATTAGATAGAGATCTAAGATTTATAGCAGTATTTTAGGAAGTGTTCTTGGCTGAATAAGGGGTTTAAGCAGTAATATTAACGGCGTATTATCTGTAGATGGATAGACAAATAGAAAGATTAAACTAGACACTAGAACAGTATCTAAGGCACTATATTAATTACATATAGAATAATTAGGTATTGTTATTACCAGTTATACAGTTTATATATAATGCAACACTATAAGAAGGAATAGGAACGTTACTATTTAAGGCGAATTATGGGTATAAGCCAAGATTATTATTATCGCTATGTTAAGTAAAGAAAATAAGTAGTACAGCTAAAAAAAGAATGGAGACCTTAATAAATCTTTATACAGACCTTAAAGAAATAGCTAAACTAGTATAAGAGCGAATAAAAAGGTACTATAATGCTAAGAGATCTAAGGGACTAGATCTTAAGGAGGGAGATAAAGTATAGCTACTATATAAAATTTTTAAGAGTTAATAACTAAGTAAGAAGTTAGACTATGTTAAACTAGGACCTTTTAAAATTAAGCAGAGAATTTTATTAGTTATATTTAAGTTAAACCTACTAGCCAAAATAAGAATTTACCCTATATAGTATATTGTAATGCTAGAGCTAGCATATAGGAATGTTAAGCTATTAGTCTATAAGGCAGATATATATAGAGGGCAAAAAGAGGATAAATGGTAAGTTTTAAAGATTATTAGTTATAAGGACGTAGATAATAAAATGTGGTATAAAGTAAAGTAGATAGGCTATAGTAAGACTACCTAGAAACCACTAAGTAACCTAGAGAACGCTATAGGAAAGGTATAGGAGTATTAAAAGAAAGTAGGTTAGGGAGCATTAAAAAAGGATTGCTAAAGGATAAGTCAACTAAGGGGGACCTAAGAGGAGTAACTACTATATTACTTAGAGTTGTTTCCTTCTCTGGAAACTCTACTCTTTTGTTACCTAGCTTAGACAAACCCTATTGGATAAGTTTTTACTCCTTAGAATAGACCTTATAAACTTGCTTAAGACGACGAAGATGGGCATAAGCCAAAGCACGCGCTTTAAGGGCTTAATGCTCCTCTTCCCTTGCTCTCTTAGTATAAGTATAGTCCTTATCTTAAAGACAACAAATTTCACCTAAGGCGCTTAAAAGCTCGTTGTTAAGCTTTATAGCGGCAGATTAAATATAAAACCCTAAGGGAAATTAATAGGGGAACTTAAAGACTATTAAGAGTTATAGGATGTGTATACTTAGCGTTAGAGATGGAGCGAACGTTGCACGACAACTGAATATTCGCTTTAGTACACTCCAAATAGGAAGAGGGTTATTAAGATAAAGGGCTTGCCAACGCAATGTAAACCAACCCCTCTTTCGCACAGTAAGAATATAGAGACGGCATAATCTCACTAAGTGATAGTATTGCGGCCATAGTATAAGAGCAACGAGCTATAGAAGAAGAGGCTGAGGATTTAGAGACCTTAGAAGGTATAATAAGTAAGGATATTAACTAGATTGATTAGACAGACATTACACCTCTAGTAAACAACTTAGAGATGTTAGGAATCTTTAAGGACAAAGATAAAAAGAAGGGAAATAGTATTACGGACAGCTTAAGTATAATGTTATAACTACTTAGAGAAGAGTTGGAGGAAGCTAGTTAGTTAATATAGGCATAGTCTAGAATGGATCCGGTAGAACTATATAACAAGGAATAGTAGCTAAGGTCACATAATATAATCTGTGTAATTTATATAATCTATATAATCTATAGGACAGAGTAGATAGAGTATACGTACTTTACAGAGCAAAGGGGTTTCTTAGGCGTAAGGTTATATATTTAAAGGACCACAGTCCCTACCTAGATAGTTCTCTCTTTGTAGTGAATCTTAGAATATAATTAGAGTTAATCTATTGGGCAACTACTCCACCAGTTGTTATTACGTTGTTGACTTCTTGTTTACCTATACATCTAGCCTAATAACAGGACCCACCGTAGTTCTTGCTACAAGGTTCCGTTACAAATTATACTACTATAAACTTCCCCTACCTAAGTTATTATCCCCTAATAACTTCCAAACCCTTATATTCCTACTTATCTTTAAAATAAAGGTGTAGCAGGTAACTATATACGCTCCTTACCTTTGCTATAAACCTAAGATAGTAAATAAGGAGACTCCGTTCTGGTTAAATAAGACCACTTTTATTTGCCCGGCTAGGTAGTATAAGAGGTATTAGACTAACGGCTCTTAGATAATATAGTTCTCTTACGTTCTTCCATTTGCTTAGTTCTGTCCCATAATTCCTTAGGCAACTCTATATAACTCTATCCTTCTACAATAATAGGAGGCATAATACTTGGATCTACCGCAATAGTTAAAGGATTAATTCTATGGTTAATACAGTAGAAGTATAAGCGGCTATTAAAGCGCTCTATTTTAGTTATGTGTATAAACTGGAACGTATCCTTATAGTTTTTAATAGCTTTAAGACGGTAGGAATGTATCTATTTTCTAACCTCGTTCCTATTGCCATTAAGGAGAAGGTTACGATCTTAAACTACCACTAAAAAAATTCTATTGTCGTCTACCTAGAAAAGCGTTAGATAAGACGCTAGTAATAGTAAGCTTAACTATAGCAGGGAAGCAATATAAGATTGTGCTGTAAAGATTAATATGTCTAGATAGCGTGCGGGGCGGTACTTTTAAGTCTTAGTAAGTATCTGCTAGCTCTGCCTAGGTTCCTCCTTCTATAACCTTAAGGTTATTATAATCACCCTAAATACCAATAAACTATAATAGTATTGTTTGTTGGGTTCTAGTTAAAGGTCCTTTTGCTCTATAAGGAAGGTAAGGCATAGTTATATATATATCTCCTTTCTTATATGGCTGAGCTACCTAGTTAGTCGTATACTTTTCTACGTCCTTAGTGGTCTAGTTTTAATTAGAGATCTTGTATATAAATCTATTACCCTTAGTTAATCCTTATGCTTTAAAATCTGCCTACTATAATTTTAAGTAATAATGTATGCTAGGTAGAATAATTATACAGTTATCCTTAGTTTTATTATCTAGAGAAACGCTCCCTTAAATTATATTAACGCCGCATCCACTCTCTAGGAAAGAGGAAATATTAACATTAATATAGTGGAAAGCTGTAAAGTCTCCTTTAACTGCGAATTTTGTATAATAAGGGTAAGAGATAAGTCGCCACTAGCTATTAGGCCTAAAAGTATAATAGAGATAGTAGTACTAAGGATTTTATTTTATTAGCTGCTAATAGAGACCATAAACCATTATTTTTAACCAGCTGTAATTTGGCCGTCTATTAATTAGACGCTAGTAATAACGGTATATACGCATTTCTTTATTAATTATTGCTAAAATGCTAGAATCCTACTACTATCTAAACACGTTTAAAACCACGGATCTATCTTGCTGCTATATATCTTAATTATCTAGTAATAGTATCTAATTAAGCAAAGCCCATCTATTATAGGAAAACCTTAATACTAAATTATAAATAAACTTATATAGTCCTAAGGAGTTGGACAGAACTAAAGGTTTATAAGCTTTTCTAAACTAAAAGTATATAGTAGGATCTATCTTTATAGTGCTAAGGTAATTATAAGCGTAGTATATTAAACGGAGTCTATGGTATAGTGCGGCATAGTTTAGACCCTTTATTGCTAAACCTATATATCCTTCTATAGCTTATATATACATCTAGCAGACCTTATATATTTCTAGGTTAGAACTAGCTGCCCTATACTAACCTCGCAAGAGCTTTATAACCTTAGTTGGTTTAATTTTAGTAGTTTAGTTTAGGGACGCTTTAAGATAAGCTGGTATGTTATCTTTATAGTTATACCCTTATTTTAAATGGAGTATTACCATAGTATTTATAATCTCCTTAATATACTCCTTATTATCTCTAGACTTAATAACGTTTTTATTAAATATTAATTCTACTCCTAGCCCTTCTACTTCTAGGCAAGTAACCATTAGCCCTCTTCTTAGATTCCTTTTTAAAGAGGATCCTGGCAGCTATAGGGGCGAGCTAATAGGCGTTCTAGCTGCAAGAATACTTTTATTTATAGAAAATAAAGGCAAGTTAACTAATATAGGTAATCCTTGTTAAGATGGGCTTAGTATAATACTAACACCTCCTCCTTAAATAGGTGTTAACGGCTAAAAGGCTAATAAATTTATTATATTAGAAGTATATTAAGAATATATTTACAGTATAAGAGCTAAGCTCTCTCCTACTTACCTAATTCTAATATTAGTAACCTCTAGTCCTATAGTAGTTAGTCTTTTACTTCTTAGCGGCAGGTCCTTATTTAGAATAAGGAAGCTAGTTAAGTGTCTTCCTAAACTATACTTATTTACTACCTTATCTAATACTATTTATTTTAATATCTTAGGCGCAAGCGTAAAATCGGTTGGCTATAGTTAAGTAGTGTTTTTAATGCCGCGTTTTAGATAATTAAGCCTCTTAACTAGGGCCTTATTAACTTACGCTATTACTTTATAAAGTGGGTGGACGGTAAGCTTTTGGACGGTAGAAAGGAAGTAGTAGGAGACTGCGTATTTAAGTGGTCTATTAAGAACACCTTGTCCCTAGGTTTTTTAAATGGTTTTTCTGGCCTTGTTACACTAGTTTTTTTTTTTTTTGCCATCTTACTAACGTTAGAGATATCTTTAAAGATTAATAAGAACGCGTCCCTGCCTAGAGATGCTTATAGCCCATTATCCTAGTTAATAAAATTAACTACCATACTAGCAATATCTATATAGTTCTCTCTTAAGAGCAGAATCTTATTATAGATTTAGATAAGCACAGCCTAATACCAATTAACTACGAAACCTCTAACTTCTAAAAGGACATCACTAATCTATTACTTAGCTCCTTTATATAGTACCAGCGGTCTACTTAATAAGTATACTATTGTTAATTCTGCTTGGTTTATTCTTTAGTTAATTATAACTGTCTTTAAAGTCTATTAAGGGCGAAAAGGTAAAGTTCTTAATAGGGTTTCCTAATCTAAATAGTCTACTAAATCTAGTGGCGGTATGGGGTTCTACTAGCTCTAATTGCTAAATAGACTAATTATAAATTTCTATCCCTAGGATGGAAAATTACTATTAGCTTAGTAGAGGCGGTAAGTGTTAGATAATTCAGATAGAGCTACTCATTGATAAAATGGGTTAATTAATTGATAATCTTGACTTGATCGTTAATTGATGTCTTTTTGTCTTGACCTAGGGCCCCTGGGGCTCTATGAAGAGATTTACGATGCATGTGTCCCACGCCTTAGAGAATATAGATTATCTGATAGTAAGCAGAACTAATATCTTTACAGTAAATAAACCTAGATAGTTGTGTATAAATATCCTTCTGCCCTTACCTTACTATTAACATATAATAGATTCCTATAACTAAAAAAAGTAAATAAGAAAGCGTAATAGAAAGAGCTTTAGGAAATACGGCGAATAAATAGATTGCATGGTTATCTACATCTCCTTCCCCACCTTAGAATTTAACTAACCCCTAGTTAAACGTTTTATACTTAGTTCTGTTAAACAATCCTTCTAAAATAGATACTTCTTAAACTACGCGGCGTTGTGATTTTAGTGGATTTTGTATAACATCTTCCTTAGGCTTTAGCTCTGCTGTTATTTCTTATAGTATAGTTCTGCCTAATTAGTTAAGCCGGTCCTCCTAGCGAACTTTAAATACCTATTATTAATAGAACTTCTTTAATCTATTCCCTAGAGTTTGGTTGCGGAATAGCATGCTATTAAGATCCTTAATTAAGTACCATTTCTTATATGGGTGACTTTTATATATACAGAACGGTCCTAGCTATTTTAGATCTAACTTATAACTGCTAAAATAATCTTACTTAAGCTATGTATTATAGAGTATAACTATATCTCTAACCTTAAATCCGTCCTAGTAAATGCGATAGATGTCATTAAAATACTCTTTATTTACTATTCTTAGCCGTTTTATACGCGTAATAGCCTCTTATATATCTGCGTCTCTTTAGTTAAACTGCTTTTATATAAAGCGCTAGTAGCTCTACAGTGGTCTGGACTGTTTTTTAAGGCAGCGTCTGCTAGGTGGGTATATAGAGTTTAATAAAAAGGATATGCTTATATCTATATATAACTCTTACTAGTATTATTCCTGTAGACCGCTTAATAGTTATCCTATCCACCTATAAGACGGTATAAAGATTGTCTAGCTATAAGCTGTCTATCTTCGCCAAAGCGTCTATTATAGGTTTGTGGCCCCACTTTATTAAGCCTTGCCCCTATAGATAATATATAAAAGCTATAACCCTTTTAATGTTATAGAGCTCTATAAGCGCAGTGGTAATGTTAGTATTCTCTCCTCTACCATCTATAAAGAGCTGTCTAAACACTCCCTATTAGTAGATAACATCTTTATAAAAGAACTTTGGTATACTTTTTATATCTTTCTTTTAAAGAGCCTAAGCTTCTACCTATCTAGATATATATTTTTAATTAATAGCCAGGTACTAGAACCTAAGACGGTTTGGCGGTATAAATATAATATCTACTATTACTTATTGCCATAAGGTAGACTCCTATATAGGGTATATGTTACGGACAGCTTAAGTACAATGTTACGACTACTTGGAGAAGAGTTGGAGGAAGCTAGTTGGTTGGTATAGGCACGGTCTAGGATGGAACCAGTGGAACTATGTGACGAGGAATGGTAACTAAGGTCACATGGCGTTAAATGTATTAACTATATTAAACAGAAGGGATGTTATGTTTAATATAGATAACACGCACCTTATGTACAAGGGAGGATTTCTTAGGAGTATGGTTGTGTATTTAAAGGACCTTAGTCCCTACTATAGATAGTTCTCTCTTTATAGTAAATCTTAGAATATAATTGGAGTTAATCTGTTAGGCAACTACTCTACTAGTTATTATTATATTGTTGACACTGTTCTTACCTATATACCTAGCCTAATAATAGGACCCACTGTAGTTCCTACTATAAGGTTCTGTTACACATTTACTACTAAGGTTATGGTATTAAATAAAGGTTAAATAACATGCCACCTAAAGCAGTAGTTATAATAATGTTGATGGCAGCTACAACCTTAGGGTCAGGAGACACCAGTATAGCAGATATGGATTCTTAAGTGGTTACGCGAGGTTAGTTATAGGAAATAGTTAATTGCTTATAGGATAATAGCAGGCTACTTAAAGAACGCATTAATGGAATTAGAGCAGCAAAGGTTAAGTTACCTTTAATTAAACGGTTCTTAGGGGAGAAGTTAAAGCTTAAAGGGTTTCTTATGCAGATGTATTTTGAGGTTATGCAGGAAGGAGCGAAGTTAGTAACACCTATGGACTAGGTAGCGTACGTAGGACTATTTTTATTAGGGAGAGCTCTAAAGTGGTTTAAGCCTTACCTTATAGAGATATAAGCAAATGGTGTGACGACTACTAACCTAGACGTACGGTATATGTTTATAAGTTGGAATGGATTTGCAGAATGGTTAACGTAAATATTTAGAGACTCTAAAGCAACTACAACAGCGGAACGGAAACTTTAGAACTTAGTACAATATACTTTAGCAATTAAGTATATAACGCAGTTTTAAACACTAGCTATATAGGTTAAGTGGAATAATAGGGCGCTTATAGCACAGTATAAGTAAGGACTTAAGACTAAAGTCCAGGACGTAATTATCCTAATAGAAGATACGGATACTCTAAGAGAGTTAATAGACCAGTTAATAAAGATTGATAATAGGATCTATTAAAGAGAATAGGCTAAGAAGGGTTAGGATAGAGTTCCATAGTTATATAAGACGTAGAGTACGCAATAACTAATACAGAGTTAAAAATTATGGAATAGCACAGAGCTAATGGACCTAAGCGGTACTAAAGAAATCTAAAGATAGGAAAAGAAACTATAGAAACCTAGAGGTTAAGGATCTAGTGATTAAAGGACCTAGAAGCAGAGGCTAAACCAGGGATCTTAGCAGCAGAAGACGTTTAGGCGGACTCTATAATAAGAAAAATAGTTTAAAGATAGGGCTTGTATAAATTATAGAAAACAAGGTTATTTCGCCAGAGACTATAGAGGTAGTTAGAGTAATTATACAGTAAAGGGAACTAGGCTAGCAGACAGCACGTACGCACAAAGGGACAATAGTGCACTGCGAGGAATAAAAGAATGTTTAATTAATAGTTTTGCGTTTTGTTATAATAACGCATGCTAAATTTATAAGGATGCTAAGTACGGCGCAAGCTATTAGCTGCAGGAGCTATTATTATCTAAGTTTAGATGAACTAATGAACTAGCTCGTAGATCGGATATTAAAGACAATAAGTTTAACACAGGCGAAGCATTTACTAATAATAAGGCAACAAAGGCAGTTTACTAGGAGCGTGCAAACCTCGGAAAAGTTAAGATAGAAGTAGAGACTAAGACTATTATAAAATAGGGTCTAGTAACGGATGTTATAACACCATTGGATATAATTTCCATCGCTTTATAAGACGATAGAAGTAATGTTTAGAAGAAACTAAGCAAGTAGATAACTGCTAGTGCTAGCTTATTACTTAATAAAGGTAAAAGGCTACAGGCTTAAGATTCTTAAGACGAGATAAGACACACCTAAGGACCCACAATGGATAAAAACTGATGGGAAAGGGCAGTAACTTAGTTTAGTAATAAACGAATAAGTATAGGACGCAAGTTTAAGAACTATAAGTTTAGAAAACGGATAAGAACGTTAGCAATCCTAGGTAAATATAGTATTTAACCTAAAGATTAAATAGTTAATACTAGGATTAAAAAGTAAGACGACTATAAGGATCTAGCTACAAGATGTAGAAAATAAGAAACTATAGATAAGTTTAGAATAAGAATTATCATATAGCAAGAGTAAAAGCTAGATAAGAGGTTAGCTATGCTAGGTTATATAAGGGATAGAGTACCCTTATAAAGAGTTACTAATAGGCCAAGTATAGGGACACCTAGGGTAAAGTGGTTAGATAAACTAAAATAAGAAGAGAATCTAGATATCCTAACTAGGTTTAAAGAAAGATATACTAAAGGATATTATAATGCAGCGATAATAAGGTACTTTTTAATAGACAAACTATACACACTAAACCAGTTGTATGGAAAGTGGTATAGGTAACGACACAATAATAAATAGGAAGACTTTTATATATAGCTAGATAAAAAGGTAGTCTAAGACTAACCCATTACGGAAAAACATATAAGTTATATTAAAGGAGCGTTAATTATAATGTTAAGGAACCTAGAGGAAGAATCTAGGGACTAGAGAAGTAAATAATAAATCTTAGTACCTATAATAGAGATACCAGTGATTAGGTTAACTAGGTATAGATTTAAACTTAAGAATAAAAACAAACTAAGAGTTAACCTAAAACATATAGCGCATTATATACTATTGTAGATAGCTTGTATGGATAATATATGTAATATATACAGAGCACCAAAAGACAAGAACTGGAAGTACTTAGCAAGGATATATTAGGCACTAGAGGAAAAGTGGTTTAGGGACGCTAAGTATATACATAGATGGCACCTAGTAGAAGTATAAGGTTAGGGGGACTTAATACTTTAACTAGGAAGATTCCTTACGGAAGAATACCTAAATGGATAATAGTGGTGGGAGTGCCTAGAGAACACTTATCTATAGTATGTAGAGGAAAAGAAATAAACTAAGTATTAGCCTAAGTTGGACTAAGTATAAACAGGATCTAGTAGCCAACAGTTAGGAAAAGGGGAGGTGTATAGGACTAGAGGGAACTAGTATTAGAGTTTTAAACCCTTAAAGGAATTTAAGGATAACACCTAAATTTATAAGTTAAATGGCAAGATTAGTAGTTTAAAGCGTTAATAAATAGTGGAGCAATAAGGAACCACGTGTTACTAAAAGTAGTGGAAAGGATAGGGTTATTATACAGACAGAAGGAACACCTATATCCACTTATAACAATTTTAGGAGATTAGATAGCCTATAGAGGAGGTGTTATTAATCTTAAAATGGGACCTATTTAGTTAACTATTAAAGGAAGACTAGTAAGAATATCTTTTAATATCCTACCGTTGGGATAGGATGAGGCGATACTAGAAATACCTTAGTTATAGGAATATAATTTAAAGATTAATTAGGTTATAGGTTAGGTTAATATTAAGGATACTTAATAATATAGAATGTGATAGTAAACCAAGTTGGTATAGTACTAAGTTGGAGTGATATATAAAGAGACTAAGCGAAGCTTAAGTTATATATCAAAGAGATACTATAAGTATGGTAAGAAGTTATAGTTACTAGAAAGTAAGAAGCTATTAGAGCATATAGCATGGGACTATAAGATAGAATTAGAAGAGGGAATAAGTCTAAAGTTCTTTCTAATCTATAAGCTTACTAAAACCGAGTTAGTGGCACTTAAGGAGTTTGTCTAGGAGAACTTATGTAAGGGATATATTAGACCATTATAGTTATTAGTAGGATATCTAGTGTTATTTATCCCAAAGAAAAACGGAAAACTTAGGATGCGTATAGACTATAGATAGTTGAACAGCATTATTAGAAAGGATAGGTATTTTTTACCCTTAATTAGCAAAATCCAAGATAGGATAGGCAACATAAAAATCTTTATAAAGATAGATCTAAGGTGGGCGTACCATTAAATTAGGATTAAGGAAGGCGATAAATAGAAGGCAGCTTTTAGGTTAAAGAAAGGACTATATAAGCTATTAGTTATGTAATTTAGGCTTATAAATGCACTAGCAACGTTCTAAAAGCGAATTAATAGTATATTAGGAGAATACCTAGATAAGTTTATTATAGTATACCTTAATAATATTATTATCTACTTAATAAGTGAGGAAGAATATGGAGAATATATTAAATAGGTCTTAAAGAGACTACAGGAAGAATAGATACTAGTAGTAATTAAGAAATGCGAGTTCTTTACAGTAAAGACCGATTTTGTAAGATTTATTATTAAATTAGGAAAGATTAGCATAGACCTAAAGAAAGTTAAAGCTATAGTAAACTGGCAAAAACTAGAGAACGTTACGCAGCTAAAATCGTTCTTAGGGTTTTGCAACTACTATAGGAGGTTTATAGCATAGTGGTTAAAAAGTATCAAGCCGTTTATAAGGCTAACAAAGAAGGAGGAACCGTGGGTTTAGGGTAATAAGTAGAAGAAGCTGTTCTAGGAACTTAAGGAGTTGTTTACCTAGGAACTAATCCTTAAGATCTATTAACTAAGGTTAAAAACGGTTATTAAGATAGATGCATTAAACTTTACACTAGGAGCATGCTTGCTATAGAAGCACTAGGACGCATAGCACCCAGTAGCATACTATAGTTGGAAAATGACACCACTAGAGTTAAACTACGATATTTATAATAAGGAGTTGCTAGGTATAGTTGCAGCACTTAAGGAATAGAGAGTATTCTTACAAGGCATAGAGAAACTATTTGTGGTTAAGACAGACTATAAGAACCTTATAGGATTCCTAATAATAAAGGAACTTAACCAAAGATAGGTTAGATAGGTGGAAATGCTTATAAAATACTATTTCGAAATTTAGTATACTAAGGGTATAGATAATGCACAAGTAGACGCTCTAAGTAGAAAAGCTGAACTATAAAGTAATAAAAAGCTGTTAGGAGCTTTGTTGCAAAGGGATTAAGACGGATTAATTAGGTATAATTATCCAAAGATTATAGCAACTAGAGAAAGCTAGATCCATAAATTACTAAAGAGTGATTAGACACAAAAGATCTAAGAAGTATAGGAGAAGGATCTAAACTTAGAGTAATATAAAAATAGAGAAGCAACGTATATACCTAAGTCTATTACAGAAGAATTTATTAAGGAATTCTATAAGGGAATAATATAAGGACATAATAGGTCTATAGGACTAGTGTTAAGACTTTAAAAGGAATACATTATTTAAGGAATTTGGGGACTAGCAAGATAAGTTATAAAGAAATATCTAAATTGCTAAAGAAACAAACTAATAAGGCATAAGCCGTACGGAGGGCTATAACCTATTAAGATACCAGGAAGACCATAGGAGGTTATATTATAAGACTTTATTGTTAAGTTACCAAAGTTAAGAGATCCTATTATAGGACAAGATTATAACGCGATTTTAGTAATAGTGGATAAGCTTATAAAGTGGGGATACTTTATAGCATGCACAGAAGAGATATTAGTAGAGGATGTCGCTAGAATCTATATAAAGGAAGTATTTGTAAGATATGGAGTACTAAACAAGGTCATATTGGATAGAGATCTAAGATTTATAGCAGTATTTTAGGAGGTGTTTCTGGCAGAATAGGGAGTTCGCGTAGCAACCTCTACAGCGTATTATCCGCAGATAGACGGATAAACGGAAAGACTAAACTAGACACTAGAACAGTATCTAAGGCATTATATTAATTACGTATAGAATAATTGGGTATTGTTATTACCAGTTATATAGTTTGCATATAATGCAATACTATAAGAAGAAATGGGGATATTACTATTTAAGGCGAATTATAGGTACAAACCAAGAACGTCGTTATTACTACGCTAAGCAAAAAAAATGAGTAGCACAGCTAAATAAAGAGTAGAGACGTTAATAAATCTTTATGTAAACCTTAAAGAAATAGCTAAACTAGTACAAGAGCGAATAAAAAGGTATTATAATGCTAAGAGATCTAAGGGACCAGATCTTAAGGAGGGAGATAAAGTATGGCTATTATATAAAAATTTTAAGAGTTGATAACTAAGTAAGAAGTTAGACTATGTTAGACTAGGACCTTTCAAAGTTAAGTAAAGAATTTCATTAGTTATGTATAAGTTAAACCTACTAGCTAGAATGAAGATCTACCCTATACAATATATCGCGATGCTAAAACCAGCATATGGAGATATTAAGCCACTAGTTTATAAGGCAGACACGTATAGAGGACAAGAAGAAGATAAATGGCAAGTTTTAAAGATTCTTAGTTACAAGGACGTAAATAACGAAACGTGGTATAAGGTAAAGTAGATAGGCTATAGTAAGACTACCTAAAAACCACTAAGCAACCTAGAGAACGCTATAGGAAAGGTAAAGGAGTATCAGAAGAAAGTAGGTTAGGCAATATTAACAAGGAAGGATCGCAAAAAAATAAGTCACCTAAGGGGGACCTAAGAGGAGCAATTGCTGAGCTACTTAGAGTTGTTTCCCTTATAGAAGGAGAGCCAGTCCTTTTATTACCTAGCTTGGATAGACCCTGTTAAATAAGTTTCTACTCCTTGGAATAAACCTTCTCACAAATATGTTTAAGACGTTAAAGATAAGTATAAGCCAGATATTAGGCTTTAAGAACGCGTGCGGACTCTTCTAAGGCATGTTAAACCTTAAGCAACGCTAAGGCTAGCTTACCGTTAAGTTTCACAGCGGTAGATTAAATATAAGACCCTATAACAAGTTACTTAGGGAACTTAAAGACTATTAAGAGTTATAGGACGCGTATACTTAGCGTTAGAAACAGAGCGAACGCTATAGGACGATTAAACGTTTGCTTTAGTACACTTAGAATAGGAGGAGGGTTGCCAAGACAAAGGACTTGCTAGCGCAATATAGACTAACCCCTTTTTTGCGTACCTAGAGCAAGGAATCGCCATTACTTTACCAAGTAATAGTATTAAAGAGATAGTACGCAGGCGGCGCTCCACCCAAGAAAGAGAAGAAGATGCTTTAGGTATAATAAGTAAGGATATTAACCAGACTGATTAAACGGACATTACACCTCTAGTAGACGACTTGGAGATATTAGGAATCTTTAAGGACGAAGATAAAGAGGAGGGAGATAGTATTACGGACAGCTTAAGTACAATATTACGACTACTTGGAGAAGAGTCAGAGGAAGCTAGTTGGTTGGTATAGGCACGGTCTAGGATAGAACCGGTGGAACTATATAACGAGGAATAGTAACTAAGGTCACGTGGCGTTGAACGTATTGACTATATTAAACAGAAGGGATGTTACGTTTAATATAGACAACACGCACCTTATGTATAAGGGAGGATTTCTTAGGAGTACGGTTATGTATTTAAAGGACCTTAGTTCCTACTGTAGATAGTTCTCTCTTTGTAGTGAATCTTAGAATATAATTAGAGTTAATCTGTTAGGCAACTACTCCACTAGTTGTTATTACGTTGTTAATACTGTTTTTACCTATATACCTAGTCCAATAATAGGACCCACCGTAGTTCCTGCTATAAGGTTCCGTTATAGTATATTACTTCTTTTTCCTGTCCTAGCTGTTATTTCTAGTATTATAGGCATAATTTAATATACTATAATATCTGATCCTATAGTCCTAGCTACTAATATTAATCTAAGACTCTCTGGTACGTTTCCTTCTATTTATAATATTTACTTTAATTATAAAGCGTTGGTAGGGAGGGCTACTTGGGGCAGTCTCTTTGAGCTCGGCGATGTATTACGTGACAGCGCGCGGGCTATTCTGTAGATATCTTCTTAGGGCCTTTAAGCCCCTGAGATTCTTCCTTATAGAGTATTATATATGTTATTTCTATTAGCCTGCTCAGTGTCTAATATAAAGGCTCTTAATAATCTCTTACTAAGTAGTCTCGTTATTAATTACCCTCTATATTAGGACATTCTTAAACTATTAGTAGAAGAGCTGTTAATTACCCACTAGGAACTTTAGCGTATGCTATTTAAACTTATTAAATTTTTTGGCATTTATTTCTTTTAGACGTTATAAAGTCACTAGCTATTTTATAATCTCCTAAGATTCCTCTAAATATAAGTCTTCTAATAGCAAACCCACGTCTATTTTAAGAGGGCTAGCCGTATATTCTAAGGCACTTAGCTTATAGTTAATAAACTCTTTAATATCCTTAGTTGGCTTATTAGGATGTTTACTATTAGGCGGCTATTATAAAAGTCTATTAGCTAGGCTATTCTTCTTTCCTAGCACGTGTCTAATATTAAAGTCCTATAGCTAGATCTACGCTAGCCATCTTATTATTAAGGCTCTGGGTAAATTGGTAGTAGTATAATTTAGTTATATAACTAAGGTATTTGCATCCGTTTTAACTATAAAGTGAGCGCCGTATAAGTATACGCGACACTTCTTTAAAGTATATAGTAACGCCCAATATTTAAGCTTTTTTAAGTTATATTTTTGTTCCACTTAAGACTAGATGCCGTTCTTATATTAATATAGGTAATAACAACCTTGCGCGTCTAGTTACATAAAGCCGCACCCCCATTTATTTTTATATTCATTAATAGTAAGAATAATTGGCCCTACCCCCTTACTATAATCCAGCTAAACCAACGCGGGTATGGTAGTAATTGTATACTTTAGAGTTTTTATAGTAACAACTTGCTCTATGCCCCATATAAACGGAATATTTACTTATAGTAGTTAGAAGATTGGCTCTGCCTTAATTATAAAGTTTTTTACTTATATTTAGTAATATATAACTACTCTTAGGAATGCTTGGGCGGATATAATATCTTTATAGTTTTTCTAGAAAATAATCTTTGCGACTTTTAACTCTTCTAGATATTATCCCTTTCTATAATAGCGGTAACTAACCACTATAATCTTATCTTTGTAGAAGTAAGACTTTACGCCTAAGATTATATATATAGCTTGTTCTAAATCTGTAAGTACTCTATCTAGCTATATAATGTATTCTAGAATATACCTATGCACGCCCAAAAGACTCTCTTCTCTATTATATACTGTCTATAGGCCTTTTACTATAATGTTATCTAGAAACGGTAAAGTATAATATAGGATATGTCGTTCTAGAATCTTAGTAATTGTTCTTATAAATTAGACTACTAAATTTATGCCTTTTATAGGTACCGTTATTTGTTATAGAAGTCCTAGAGGTATTGTAAAAGCTATTAGGTTCCTGCTTTTTATATTAAGCTCTAATTAGTTATAGCTAGAGAAAAAGTCTACCAGAGATATAACTTTACACCCTATAAACTCCTTGGAAAACTTATTAGTATATAGTAGTAGATTTGCGTCCCTAATAGTTATTTGGTTAATATTTATTGCCATATTTATTAGTTGGTACTTCTTATATTCCTTCTTGCTTATAAGAAACCATAGATTCCTATATAAACTTTTATAATATTCTAGAGTCCCTTAAGCTAGTCGTTCTTATAATATACTTATCACTTCTCCTTATAGGGCTCTTAGTACAGGAAAATTTGGTACTTGCTATACCTTATACGGTATAGTCTTAATCCTTAGTGGTAGAGTTACGTCTCTGCTAACATAGCCTATTTTAAAAAACTCCTATACTAGGGCCTCTTCTTAGTTAAATAATATAGCCTTAAGGATCTCTTATTCTCTTGGCTAAATATCTCCTATAATTATACGCTCTAACCATTTTGGTTTTAGTTATATACTGTGGGCCAACTTAGTATATTATAGTTTAAGAAAATAATTATATGGACTAAGAGGCAACCCTTAGATGGACGCCCTTTGTTAACGCAAGGCTACCTCTTGCCATTCTATTATATCTCCTATAACTATTCTATTATACCTCCTATAACTATTCTATTAGGTGCTAATAAATTAACTAGGTGGACTTGTCTGCCTTTTATTTATATACAGTTATTATATTTATAGCGTTTTATTAGGCCTTACTCTAACAGCTTTCTGTTTATATTATAAACAGATCTATTATCTTTAATATCTAATATATAGGGGACCTAGCCTTTGCCTTAAATACTAGCTTCTAATTCTTTTTTAAGTATTTCTTTAGGACTTCCCTTAACGTTTTACTATTAGGCTCTCTCTATTTAATGTTTTGTTCTTTTTTCTACTAATAGCTCTACCTAGCGGATATCTAAAACAGTAAGTGTCTATATTAGAGCCGTAATTTATTTCCCTCCTCTTTAATCTTAACGTCCTTCTTATCCTAATATACTAGGTTATAAATAACCCTAGATATAATCCTAGCAGTTACCCTAGTTATATATTTCCCAAACTGTTATTTATATTAATGCCTTTATCTAGTTTAAAGAGTATAGCATTTTTATGGGATATTAAGAACCTTGTTTTAACTCTGCCATCTTCTAATTAAATAATATAAAATACCTAACCTGTTGCGGTTTGTTTTGTTGCCAGTCTAGCCCTTACTGACTATAGCTTACTAAGTATTACCTTATATAACATTTCTCCTATAGTAATAAACGTTATAGATATTAAGATGTCTCCTATTACTATAGGTACCATATATACTAATCTAATAAACTTAGACTAAGTCCTATTAGTAGATGTTAGATATATACCTTATAGTTATAAGGGCAGACTTAATATTAGTAAACTATGTTATAGAGCTACGCTTTCTTTAATAAGGTTAAGCTCCACTCTAGAGTTAATTAAGTATTTAGCCTTTCCGTCTCCTGTCTGCGCTTCTACCTTTAGGCATTATCTTTAAAACTAGATAAATCCTACTTCTTATTTAATCTAATCCACTTTAGCGGTTATTAAGCTGGCTTAATTAATATAGAATATTAGGTATACTAATAATATAGATACTTTAATATCCTCTTGCTTCTATTAATAAGGCTCTATAAAAAGTAGCGGGAGAGGCTTAAAGAATAGCCTTGTGACCTTAGGCATGTACATAAGGCAGTCTTTAATAGTAACTTTAATAGTTTTTAACAAGATCTTGTCCGCCATTACTATTAGACTTAAAACGTTTCCTTTTAGTATATCTATTATCCTAACCAGCTTTAGTTATAATACTTTGGCTATTATTATTACATCCGCTATCTCCGTCTGTCTTAGCTATTTAGTATAATCCATTTTATTAATCTTACTATTGCTTAACGGTAGTTAAGGAGCCCACTATTAGGGCTATAGGGCGATTTAGACATGTCCTCCTAGTTATATATTTTAAACTACTAGTAGTTGCTAACTAGATAGTTTTAGAGGCGGCTTTATTACTTTTACTTCCCCTTATAGTCTCCTAAGATTATATAACTACAGTATAGGCTATAACTAGGTTATAGCTCCTACTAAATTAATATATATTAACTCTACTTGGTATATATCCTCCTAGGACTTCCTAAGTTCCTCCTTACTTTTAGTGTTACTTCTATCTATAAGCTCTACTAAAGCTGCCTTTAGTTAGATACATATCCCTAGAACGTTAGGATTAATATTCACATTCTACCTTAGCTAGTCTTTAAGGAACTAAATTTAATTATTACTTGGTAAATATAGAATTATATTTCCTAGACGCTTATATATTCTAAAGCAGATTTAGTTGTTTTTATTTATATATATAAAACTATAATAAACTAATTCCTGGAGCTATAGATATTAATTAATAAAATGGTGGGAACCCCTATATCTATAACACGTCTAAGCTTATATTAGGTATGCGCTAAAGTTTCCTAGCCCTCTATACCTTCTTAAATCCAGCTTATATTGCTCTTGTGGCGCTCCCTTATAGGGCGGCTGTAGTTTATTATTTAGCGCCGGTCTTAGGCCCATTTATTTTTAATACACTAACGCCTGCTAATTTAACCGTCCTAAGATTAAGCTTCTGGAGTTAATTAGTAAGTTTCTCTAGTTTAGGATCTGCTTCTTAAGTTGTTTAACAGGTGCTTACTAACTTACTTAGTTAGAAGACTATAGGCAGTTAAAGAGCAGTATTTCTTTAGTTAGTTATAGCTGGTTACTAATTATAGAATTGTTTAACTAGCTAATAAAGGCCTTACTTCTTAGGATTTATTATTAATAGCTAATCTGCGCTCTTATGCGAATTAAGCCTGTCTTCTATAGCTCTCTTTATTAGATAGAAGTTAAAGAATTCTTATCTATCCGGGTTAGCTCCTATTTTAGTTATAATATACCTTTAATACTTAAATGGGAGTCCCCTTGCGAACCAGTACCCTTATTTATAGTTTTCTAAATTACTAACCTTAGTAACCTTTTGGGAGATTAACGTGAACTGCCTATAGTATTTATATATACTGCTAGGTGGATTATTTCTGTACTATAGTATATAAGCCTCTAAAAACTCTACCGTTTTAACTTATTAAAAGTAGTTACTTCCTTTATAGTCTATCTTAAGCTTCTTTATAAATTCTATCTAGTTTCTAATTATAAACTTAGGTAGGCTATGGATCTATATCCCTATTTAATAGTTACAATACTCTAAAAGTCCTTAATGCTTCTTAGTGTCCATAATATAATATTGGATACATAGTTGCTTATACTGTTTAATAAATTATAATATGTTTTGTCCCATAAAGTAAGGGGTCTTAGGAGTTCCTAAAGCTGGGCTATAATATATACCTTATCTTGTTCCATTAGTGGTCTAGTAAAAGGCAGTAGACCTATAGTTTTTCTAAAGACAGGTAGGTAGATATTGTAACCCTTATCCTCGGTCTATTAAGGGTTGTTAATCCCTAATATTGCGGGAGTTAGGGTTGGTATTGTATGCCCTTATTTAGGAGAGCTTTGTGGTTTAATAAACTGCTTACTTTCCTCTCCCTTTTTAGCGCCTTTACTATTATTATAGAATGGACCTAATATTCCTAACAATCCTTTTACTGGTACTGTTGCCATTATTACTATAAATTTAAAGGTAGCTCCTATAAATGCGAGAATAATTATATAGGCTGTTATAAATATAGTAAATAAAAGGTAGAAGACTTTTCTCTGCCTTTCCTGATGTACTATAGTCCTCCCTTTTATCCTCCGTTTTATAGTACTACATACTTGCCTTCCTATTGCCATTTGCTGACTGCTATTCCCGTATAGAGAGCTTAGTATATATTGTTAATTCATTCCTATAGAGATGGCTATGCACTAGTCGCTAATATATCTATACTTCTTTACCTCCCTTTCCGTATATCCTTCTATTTTATAGTTCTAAATCGTTCTAGATTATTCTTATGCATTTCCTATATATAGAGTACTAGACTTCTAATCTAAAGAGCTTGCTGTTGTCCCTATGTGGAATGCCATAAAATATATAGGAGGGTACGACCTCTCTTAGATAGGAAGTTACGGTATGGTTAGTTAGTTAGTTAGTTATAATTAGCCAGTAGAAAAGCGGTTAGTAAGAAGAGAAGAAAAGAGTATATTAAAGGAAAAGTGTGTGTCTTTCTGTCCTGTCTAAGTTGTTAAAGATTTTAGGGCTCCAGACCGATCTATATAAAATATATAGAAAGCCTAGACTTTCTTAAAGCTATGCCTAATCTAAATGTTAAATCTAGAAGGCCAAATTATACCACTATACTAGTTTATAAAATAGGCAGTAACACTTATAATTATATACCTATTTGGTAAGGTCTAAAGATTAAAGGATATTAATATAGAACTATAAGCTGCGTAGAGTTTCTTCCTTAATTCTACTTTCTATTATTTAAAAGCTGTAATAACCTAACCATGTATTATCTTCCCAGTTTTTAGTAGAAACTTTATAAGCCTAAAATAAATATAGAATAGGAGCGTTTAGAAATACTTATTTTTAAATTAAAAGAAGGTGATATAGTAGCTAACAATCTATTAAATTAATAGGTATTTAAAGGCCTTAAAGTTTTATTATAGATTAAGAGACTTTGCCTACGGATATTCCTTAATTATTAGCTAATTTGGTAAGGTTTCTTTTAGTTAAAGCTTGCTAGAAGTATGGTTTATATAGTAATTTGAATTAAGGTAATTTAGAGCGGTAGTTCTTCTAGATAATATAACTATAAGCTCCTACTAACGCTTTATCTTCTTATATAGGTAGCAATAAAAGTACTACATCTTAGTAGTATTATCCTTCTACTATATATCCTCCCCCTACTTCTAAATTGGCAACGATAGCGGCTTAGTATTCTTTAGTCCCTTTATTAAGGCCTTGTAGCAAATATACTGCTTACCCTGTAGCTTAAACTCTTTAAACTCCACCTGGCCTTTAGCCTGCTTATTAAGTCACTTTAGTATAAAAATAACGTTATTATATATAATAGAGGTGCGGGGTTAAGGATAAAATCGCTCTATAGCAGCAGGTAGGAAAACACTAAAATGGCGAAAGTAGATAAGGGAGGACGGTAGAAGCAGCAGTAATAACGCGGCGATAACAAGTTGCCCTTAATTCTATACTAATATACGCTATTTTAGGGCAGGCGCTTATCGCTAGAGCTAACAATTAGCTCTACTAGTCCTTAGCACCCATATTAACATATTTTAGTCCTTCCTCCTTTAACCTCCTTCTAATTTTGGTATAGAACTCTTCCTATTTAGGTATAGATCTAGAGCTCTAGGAGCCCCAGTTTAACTAGATCCACTCTACTCTAGATCTAAAATCACTAGATCTAGCTCTGATATAACCCCTAGATCTATATAGAGCTCTAACATTACCCTAGTCCAATACAATTACTAAAAATCGCTACTCCTAGTTCTTTAGGGCTATGGTATTGTATATAAACTTGGAACCCTTATTGGTGATAATTTAACAACAAACAATACTCTTTATCGCGCAATTTCGCAACACCTAGAGGAAGAGAAGAGTATAGAGTGGGATCTAGCTTACCAGCGTATCCGTTGCTAGGGCTATATTATTAACCTTATAGTCTAGGCCTTTATTTTTATAGAACTGTAGGACGATAAAGAGCTTAAGCGTATAGATAATGTTAATGATATTTAACTATAGCTTAAAGCTAAGCTGGATCCTTAGAGTTCTATACAGGCAAATCTTAGCTCTTAGAAGTGTGCTTTTTGCGATATAGAAGCACTAGGACAGCTTTATAATATTATCGTCCACTCTAGAAGCTTAATAGCTTACTTAAAGCATTTTAAACAATTTATAGGTCATAAAATCCCTCTAGATAATCGTACACGATAGAATTTCTAGTAGATATTGCTTGATATTGCTCTCAAATATAAATTAAGGGTTAATTAGTACATAAAGGCTTATTGCGATACTCTTAGTAAGGATTTCCTATAACCGTAATACTGGGAAACCTTTTATACAATTAGGGATTTTTTAGAGCCTTTTAACTCCGCAACTTTAAAGCTTAGAGCGATTAATTAATACTAGGTAACGTCCTGCTTACTATAAATATATTAATTTAATATATAGAGAAGTCTCTTAAGCAGCTGAAATTAAATAAGGATCTGAAATATTGGGTGCAGAAGGTATAGGAGAAGTTTAATAAGTACTACTAGAAAAAGGACACTTTACCATACTACGCAGCAGCGCTTATCCTTTACCCTTTTTGGCGTATAAGCTATATCAAGCAAGTTTGGAAGAAGGACTGGTAAAAGCCTACTCTCTAGAGTACTAAGGTCCTCTAGGAGAGATTCCGCGATTTAAAGCATTATTATATTAACACTACAAAGGGATTTAAAGCTCGTATTAAGACGCAGGAAGCTCTAAAGAGATAAATAAGTTTAATCGGATTAAAAAGGAATTAAAGGATAGGATTATTAGACCGTAGAGTAGGGATAAGTATAAGGATTACTGTCACGAAGCACCATACAATATCCCCTTTATACCTCTTTAATGGTAGATGCAGGAGCAACAGCGCAAGCGATACCTGTAATTGTCGATATTTGCTATTAATATACTATTAATCCTAGTAATAGGTGATAAGCCAGAAAGGGTGTTTTCTGGGGGACGTAGGACTATGAGATAGGATCGGATAAGACTCTCTATTAATACCCTTAAGAAGACAGAGTGTAAGAAGAGTTAGGCAAAGACTGGAGTCCTAAAAGAGGTTAATTAGGACGCAATTCTACTGTTTATCTATATCGTAACTCGTAATGGTGTTAAGAAAGGGGGAAATTAGGTGGCTTAATGGCGTATTGCTTAATGATCGAATCGGATTGAATCGGTACTAGTTCAATCAGCCGCAGTAACAGTAATTTATTTTTCCTGATCGTTGCGATTTTTGACAACTCTGATTAAAAGGCCCAGAGAGACGAGAGTGAAGGCTATGGCCTTATTTGCCAGAGTCGCGGGTCGGGATGGATTTAGATATGGACGGGATAGAGAATTAGGATCAGATTCTTGCTCGATTTCTCGTAGGGCAGCATGGTATATATATAAAGTCTAAAGCAAAGAAAATGGTGAAAAGCGAGCACAGCCAGACGCCCGGCTAGGGATGTATCTAGGCCCAGATTGCGTTAACAGGTTCGCTATGTAGAAATTTGTCAAGGGTGTTGCAAAACTGCTTGATGTTCTTCATGGCCCCAATGGCTTCGTCTGACTATCAAGGTTTGTGGGTGCCTAAAAGGCGTTGACCCTTAATGAATTCGTAGGATGTAGAGCCAGACGTCTGCGAGTAAATGCTATAAGACTCTCACTCGAGCTCTCCATACACGCCTTGTCGGCTATCGGGATCCATGTTTCAATTAGGCAGGTATGGGAAGATTAAGTAATTCAATAAGTGCTCGTAGGTGTAAACATTAATAGTTTGACCAGGGATGCACATAATCAGTGCAACCGTAATTGGCCTATAGATTTTAATTATTGTAAAATCGCACCTTCTGATTACAATTAATAGTATTAATTATTTTAGTTATATACTAATTTCCTAATTAGGTAAGTGGGTACAAATATAGGTATATAGTAATTAAAAAGGAATTCTAGATAAGATATACTATAACGCGTTAATGTGTATATATTAGCTTTTTCTAAGAAAGCCCACACAGACTTTTTTTATATATAAAACCGTAAGGCTTAATTCTTTTTAGTAAATTAATACTTAACTTTCTTAATACTAAAGCTTTATTACTATATTCTATTCCTATATATTCTTCCTATAGATAATTATATTAATTACACAATCATAACCATAATTAAAAGATTAATTTTGATTGCGATTGGTTATATTATATAGTAATTATAACTTATATAACTAATAGAATAGTTATATGCATCCCTGAGTTTGACGTAGAGCATAATGCAGGGGTGTTCTGTAAAGGGGTACTTATAGAAAGGTGAACTGTTGTTTGCGATGTTCTTTCTTGGAGTTCTAGGTCTTTCCATAGCTCGTGGTAGCATCGGCCTACAACCCTATCGGCCATACTCCACTCTGGCCTGGGGGTTTGCCATGGCTTTTTCGGGAGAATGTTCCAAGATTTATCGCTCATTTGTGATATCCTTATCTTGTGAGATGTTTTCAGTCTTTAGAGGCATATAAGATGGACTCTTCCTAAACTCTCCACTCGCTAGTCCTACCTGTCTTCGCTAGGCGCGTATCACAATATGGACCATGCATATAAACAACGTCCATCTGGCACATCTGCTCTATCTTACTTCTCAAGGCATCGATCGCGACTTGCTCACTCTCACAGCAATGCCTTTAAGCGCCTCGTTCTGCAGGCTTTCATGTTTTGATTAGGAGGTTATCGATAAGGATTTGTTTCACTCGGGCTGCTTTTGAGACAGCACTTCTTCGGTTGTGTGGGCTAACGTAATGCTCTAAAGAAGCTCCTTTTGGCTCTTTACTTCGACTTCCTAGGATAGGGCTTACAGCTCAGCATGGTCACAGAAAAACTTGGCGTGGTTACAAAGTTTAACGTGGTCAGAACTTGTCTAACCACGCTTAACTTCTAACCACGCTAAGCTTTATGCATATACAGCGCATATACTAATAATTTTTCTCTTAGAATTTAAAGTATTTCGTAAATATATAATATTATATAACGCGTAGGCTGCATATACCCCGCATATACATTCCATAAGTTGCAGTATAAAATAAGTAAGCTAAGTCATTATAATATGGCCTGTATATACGCGTCGCATATCCATAACAGTAGTCGCACCAGAACTTCCCTATAACACTATAGCTTACGCCACAAGTATATACTGCGTAACCTATGCATAGGCGCTATATATGCTAACATTAGGCTAGGGCAATATTAACACATTTATTTTACTCTTATATACGCTATGCCTACGCTTACTATAAGCAACCTTATAATTACAGACTTTAACAATACGTAGGTGGCTAGTGCCACCAACCCTAGCGCCTTTGGGTACCACTATAGTAAGCATATGCTTTATATATACCTAGAAGAAGTATATACTAATAGAAGTATATAGGCCTAATCCCTAACTCTAACCCTAACTAGGTAACACTAGGTTAGTTATAAAGAACGCGTATATAAGGTATATACTTATAGTAGATAAAGCACACGCTATAGCGGTAGTAGTAGGCGGAAGGTGTATGTAAATCTAGAGCTGTATACCCATAGCATATGCTAACCTTCTACAGCCCTAGCTATAATAGTCTAGGATAACATAAGTAGGTATTAAAAAGGCTCTATATAAAGAGTATATATATACTAAGCGCAAACTAGATCTACCTAACCCAGCCTCTGCCCTGTCTGCTATTAACTCTATAGTATAGGTTGTATATCTATACCTTATATATAGCATATGCTAATAATAAATATAGCTGCGATATTGCAGTAAATAGTATATAGATGTGCAGCTAGGTCTTTATAGCCTAGCCAAGCGTATATTCCGCATATATATAGTATCTACGCTTTACTAATATAGTTACAGTACCGCCGCCATATCCATAACAAGTACAGCGGTGCCTATATATATTACTATGCAGTTTACCAGAGGTATATACTTACTATATATAGTAACTAACCCCCTTACTACTAATATGTTAGCTACAGAGTTAATTATAGGGGAGAAGTATATACAACGCTAATACAACATAGCGCTCTAAAGTATTTCGTTCTCTCTAGTGGCTAGTAAAATACTAGATACCTATATAAGCCTAAATAGGTTGTATATATATAATATATATATAGTACTAACACTATACATAGCTATAGCCCTTTAGGGTTAAGAATTTCTAAGTACGCAGACGCTTACACTCTAATTGCGTATACTTACTCTATACCCAGTATATATCTAGCCTAAGCTAACTAGATACAGTACCTAGGACTAGGGGTTTACTACCTAATTTGGCAGGCAATTCCATTGCAAGGTAAGAGCACTAGTTTCGATTCTGTATATACGCGCCATACCCCAATATATCTATCTGTCTATTTATCTATCTATCTATTTATCTATATACTTATTCCCCTTAAGTTTAATTTTAAACCTAAGGGTACTTATAGGCCTAAGGGTAGTATATGGGAGGAATATGTATGGCTACTACTAGGACTACTACCCGATTCGGAAATAAATACTTATCTCTATATTTAGGAGACTGGCAAAGTTTAACTTTATATAGGCCCTATATATACATTACCAAAACCACTACTTAGTTATATTGCTAACTTATACACGTATATACTTTGTATATGTAAACCCCTAATGTCTTCTACTAACTATAGGTTAATATATGCTTATGCTAGGCATATACTAATAAGAGAGAAACAGCATGTTAGCCTATCTACTCCCTCTACTAGCTTAAAATATAGGGTTAGTATTTCACCTGCATATATTTGGCATACGCTAACTATATATATAGCGCGGCCTAACCCTACTAGGTAACTATAAGGAGTCCCCCTTACTATCTACCCGCTACTAAAGGGGTAAGCTTACCTTACATATTCCCTATATATATATAGCTAATATTTAGTACTAGTAAGTAAATAGATAATAGGCCATTATAGTAGAGGTAAGAGCTCTAGTAAGTTTAGTTCCTTCTATTACATATATTATACTTATGCTCTATATAAACTACAGGCAGAACCTACCACTTAACCTACCTTTCTTACTAAAGTGTTAAACTATAAGTCCCAGTATATACTAGGCCTATACACTATATGCACAGCGTGTAGTATGCATTATACATAATTAGAGTTTTAGTAGGGTTTATTTAGTAAATAGGCTAGGCATATACCTAATATAGGGCATAGGGTAATAGGCCTATATTAATTAATTCTTTATTCATTATGGAACTCTATATAATACTTTTTATGCATATACCGTGCATATGCGCCCTATATGCTAACACTATGCTTTTATACCTACTTTTTAAGCTCTTCTAGTTCCTTTGCTTTATTATATACATCTTTAGCTTATTTTAATTTGTTAATTTATTGCTCTATATTTTCTACATATAATATATATGCCTCCTTTTCTAGCTCCTCTATAGATAGATAAGACCTATACCTCTTACCCACAGTCTAGAGTGTTTAACTTTATAATAGTAGTAGTAGCATCTCTACTATATATGCGGTAGATACGCGTAACATATCCAATACTAATATAATATTATTATCTACTATACTTATCTACAAGATAACCTAGCTACTAGATATAGTAAGCTTAGGAGTATTAAATAGGTTCCAAGGATTCTAAGGAATATTTAGTATAAGATTTCTAGCTTACTGCTTAGCTACTTTCCGCTGTTTCTGCGCTACTTAAGTTTAGTATATACTTTATATATACAGCATATATATATACATTATTTCTATAGCTGTACTACTATCCGCTTTAAGTTACTATAATTTTTCTATATATTATCTATTCCTCTCTCCTGATATAGCTCTTATAGATTAAATATTTCTTATATATAGAGTTTAAGCCTATACTAAAATATTAGAATATATGGTATATATACAGAGCATATATACCTACTGTAGTACTATGGCAAGAACGCATAATTTTTAACCAATAAAGTTATTATCCTAAAAGTAACTACTTTTACTAATTCTAGTATGCTTTTGTATATACGCCCATTACTTATAAGGAACCTTTAACTTTTCCTTTATAAGTCCGGCTAGTATCTATATTTTCTTCTTATTATTTATTTAAGATATAAGCTCTGGATGTAGTATATATATGCTTTATATACGCGCTATTAGTTTCTACTTTATCTCCGCTTCCTATATCTGCTCTATAATATATCTTGCTTTATATATCGGAAAGCGCTTTACAAAGTTTCGTTTAATATATACTAGGTAGAATACAAGCATATACTAAAGGTATTTATCCCATTTATAGGATAGGTTAATTATATATAGATAATCTCCAAAGCCTATATATTATAAGTATATAATTAGCATATGTAAAGTATATACTAGAAGTATACCTACTGTTGGTCACACAGGGTAACTCACCAATAACGACTACTTAAGTAGGTTATAGTGATGTTGGTTAATAATCTATATTGTTTTAGAATAAGGAAGGGCGAAGAGCTTAAGGCTCCTTGCTACGCTAGTGCCGCGGCAACACGTGACAACACGTGACGACCGCTTGCCTTATTCCCAACACTAGCAACTCTTCTTTTATAGCTGCCATCTATATACACTTGTAGATTCCTACTATATAAAGATACAAAGCTAAGGAGAAGAAGAAGAAGAAGAAGAGGGTTAGGGGTTAACGCAAAGGCGCAGGGCCGCCAAGGCGCTAGTAGTAAGCGAGCCAATAGCGATTTTCCATGCCGGGTATGGAAAATCCTAATTAGCTGCTCTTGAATTGCTACATCTCCTACTCCCTTTTAACCTAACCTTTAACTTATATATGCAGAGTATTTATGTTAACAAACGTCTCTAATACCTTGTTTGGGTTTACCTTTATTATTATATTTACTAGGTTATCTTAGCCATTAATCCACTAGATCTTAAAGAGTTTTTAACGCTTATAGGATTGCTAAAGTGCTATAATATTAATTATAAGACGCTTCTCTTTTATGGTACTAAGCTTGACTAAACACTTATAGAGGGAGTATAAGTTGGTGTATATAATTATAGGAATAGCAGGGAGTTTAAGCCAATCTATAATTATCTTAAGGGTAGTTCTAATTGTAATTGCTATATTAACTCCGCTAACCATTCTATATATCTCTAACGCTAGAATGCTTTAAGTAATGCGCTTGCTTTTAGTTAAGCTTTAATAGATAAGATTGCTGTAGATTATAAAGTCATTCTCTCCAGTAGATTTGTTTGCAATAATAATCTTATATCTTAGCTAGGAGCTAAAATCTTTATTATTTATAAATAATCCATTAATAAATACAAAGAGCTTAGCGGTAGGAAGTTTAATAGGCACGTAAAGTAGTCCCCAATTAAGATGGTTTATTTGCTAGGAGAGACGCTTATTTAGGGCAAGAATATTATCCTTAGTTGGTTTCTAGTGTTAAGTAGCAATAGAGAGATTAAAGGAAGCCTTAGATTAATAGATAGAAGTGACATAAGCTCTACAAGCGCGTTACTCTATATATCCTTACTTTAGAGAATTAACGTTAATAACGTTAATCTTCTTACCTTAACCCTTCTGGTGTAAAGCAATAGAGTCCTTATTTAGGGAGAGGATACATCTATTAAAGAGTAACAGTATTGTTAGGTTAAGCCTCTCCTTTAACTTTACTATAAGATTTACCTTTACTAGCTTATCTTCTTTAAGAGCTAAAAATTAGTCATCTTCTAAGATAATTATATTATTAGTTTATATGCAGATAATTCTAAATGGAGTTCCCGTATTTGTAATAAGGAAGCAGGGGTTAAATATAGAAGTTGTTATTAAAAGCTTCTCTTTATAGTGCTTGCTGTAGGTAGCCTACTAGTAAGTTCCTGCCTTTATAATTCCATATAATGGCTTAAGCACAACTATAATTGTATCTTTGGGATATTGGTGGTAAATTTGTTCTGGAAGGTATGCTAATATTAAGCGCTAAAGGTATGTCTTTAATTGGGTATAGGCCTAAGTAATATTTTATAAATAGACTATTATTCTATTCTTTATTAAAGAGGGAGCTAGTGTAATAATAACTCGCTAACTAGCTTGTTAGATTATAGGGGATTATATAAGAATTACTTCTTTACTATTATTATTATAACCTTAGATAACTAGCCTTAACTTCTTAAATAGGGCGTTAGTAGCTTTGCCCTTAATCTTATTAACTATTTTTAACTTAAAGATACGAACTCTATTAAACTTAGTAAGGTTATACTTTTTAAATTTAAAGACTCCTCTTATAATAAGACCGTTAATCTCCTACTTATTAGATGCTTAGAAAGGGGCTCCTAAAGTTATAATATAGCCTTCCTTTTAGAGTTGTTTTGCGAGCTTAAAGTCTACCTTCTCTTTAGCTGTTATAAAGGCCATTAACAACTTAACTTTACTCTTAATGGCGGCAATAAATTGCTCTTTAAAATTAACAAGATGTTAGCAATTTTGTGATCCTTTTAGGTGACCTCTACCGCGTTATAGTTGCGGTATATCTGCTATAATTGTATTAGAATTATAGTTGCCTTTTAGAGTATGTTAATTATAGTTCTTCTTTAGGGTATCCTTTAGGGTATCCTATAAAGGCTTAGAGCTGTTATTTCTATAGTAGGGCTTAATAATAGTTAAGTGGAATTAAGTGGGTCTATAGGGTATTTAAAGAGTATAGGTCTGACTATTAATTATAATAAGTTTATATAGGCCTAACTATCCTCCCTTTTTATGCTATACGCGTACCTTAGATTGGAGTGGCAGATTAAGCGTAGTTAAGGTATTTAGGCCATTTCTTATTCCTAGTGTATTATTAATCTAGCACAGAGCGTAGAGACGTCACACCTTTTTTATTGCTTTATAAATAGCCTCCGCTTATTACATAATGGATAGAGATAGTAGAGAATTGTTAGTTATTTAAGGGTAGGCGCTAAAGACTAGCAGTGTAGGTATAAGCCTATTTAGGTTAGCGGAATTATTAACAGCCTTAACAGCTATCTGTAAGATAAGCTCTTTACTAGCGCCCTCTAGTTCTAAAGAAATAATCTTATATGCTTAGTGTAATGGTGTATAATATTGTTCTACTTTTTTAATACTATTGTGTGCCTTAATAGGGACTTTCTTAACCTTAATTTCTATTGCCTTTACCTATTACTGAAACTTTATAGATAAGAAGTTCCTTCCTATATTATAAATAACTTAATTAGGGGGTCCTAGGTAGACATTAATCTAGTATAATTAAAGAGTATCCTATGCGTTCCTAGCTGATATATCCTTTAGGAAACGTGCGGCTTAGAAGGAGGTTAAGAGGTTAATAACTTAGAGTACTAGCTTACCGCTAAGATATATAATGTTAATAATAATATAGAAGTTAAAGTTATAGTTATCTTTAAGGGTAAACTTAAATCGGCTAGGGGACTTTTGGTTTATTTGGTAGTAATAGCAGTACTTTATAAAATGCTTAATTATCTTAGTCTTAACTTTATAACCTACTTTCTGAAGAACCCTAAGTAATCTATAAACTAATAGGTAACTAAAGCAATGGTGTAGTTAATGTAACTCCAACTTAGTTAAATGGCTCTAAGTAATGCTCCTTTCTAGCTATTAAAGGAGCAACTAAGGGTGACCCTACTTACGTACAACGGGTACCTAATTACCTCCCTAAACAAGTATATTCTTAAGGTTATTAAGCTTAATGCCTAACTTATCTATATCTTAGATGCAGAATAGAAATAAGGTGTTTATGGGAATAATGTGGAAAGTAATATATCCTAATGGAGTTTGGACCTTAATTGTGCTAAGAGAGATTATAGTACCCTTATTAAAGCGAATTGTATATTAGCCTGCCGTTAATTAGTTAATCTAAATAGAGCTATTAAGCTGCTAAAGAGCTTAAACTTAAGGTTCTCCTGCTATAGATACTCCTATAGCTCCAGTATCTGGCATAATACCATAGAAGATGTTTGCTAAGTATCTGTCATTAAAGGAGAACGTGGAACTTTTTTTTGGCTTATTAAAGATATCTAACTTTGTGACAGAATGGAGCGTAGATTAGTTATTAAGGACAGCAACGGTTTATGTGCCATTTACCTTACTATACTTAGTGAAGTATTAGTTAGGAGAGTAGTCCTTAATTTCTATATCTATAAGAAGCTGTTTAGCCTCGTTAACCTCATCCTTAAGATCTTCTTTGCCTTTATATTAAACTAGGAAGCTTTAGAAGTAGGCTATAGTAACCTTATAATTTCTAACGTTTTATGCGCTTTGGTGAAACTTATTATATGCCTCCTTTTGCCTGTTAAGAGGGTGCCTAGTTAACTAGCAATTTGGCTTTTTACAAATATAGCATTTTTTCTGTTAATTGTTTTAAGATAAACCTCCATAAGGACCTCCATAATTGCTTTGTGGTTAATATTAATTATACCCTTTGCTGTATCCCCTACCCTAGCCACTATATATTTAATTAGTCTAGTTATAATTGTGTTAGTTGGCTAGGTTAATTAAAGTAGGTTAGGGTTAGGTGTTAAATTACTATACTTCTTAAAAGCGCAGAGCGGTGCTAATAGAGGATCTTAATTGAGTATATACTCCTTTATAAGTATTTGCAGGATTAAAGAGAGTAAGATTACATTCTTTAACACCTTGGCATGCGCTAATAACTTAATCGCGTAGGCTGAAGTCCTTTTAATATAATTTGGATAAACCACGCTAAATTATCTAAAGTTAATTAAAGAGCTTTTAAAGATAATTAAGTTAAGAGGTATCTAGGTTTGTAGCAATAATTCTTAGAAAGGTAGTCTCTCTCCACTCCAATATATACTGCTGCTTATTCTCTTCTGTTTTAAAGTGGCATCTTATCTTATATATTATTTGGTTGAAATTGTATCCTTTTTCTACCAAATAATTATAATAGAAGGTACTGGCGCGGCCCTTAAGCATAATGGAATAAGCGTTATAATATTGGTTAGGTTCTAGTCTAACCTTCTAGCAATAGTTATAGAAGATGCGCAGCTTTAAATTAAGGATATTATATAATTCCCTGCTAAACCTCTTCTCCTGGTTTAAATAGAGCTTTGTAAGCTCTGTAAGTATTTTTAAGGTGCCTCTAAGCGGTGTTAGGCTACATTAAAATTACATTAGAGATTAAGGTGGGGATTGCTTTGTAGGCTATAGTAGAGATATAGATCTTAATGGAATATGGCGTGGTACCTAATCTTGCTGTAATAGGGTTTAAAGGTTATTAAATTACAAAGTAAGGGGATCTTGCGCTTGCTCTTAAGGGGCAGTAGTTAAAGTTATAGGTTAAATTAGTAGAAGCGATGGATATGGAATGTAAGAACTTATACCTGGAGTAATGGAATTAGGACGCGTCTCTGTTAGTATATTATTTGGATTCCATTATAAGTTAAGCTTCTTTTTATTGCGTAGTTAGTGCTTAATCTCTTATGGAGTCTATTCGTGCTCTTCTTCTACATTAATGACTTGCTCCTGGATATTGTCTCTAATAGCACCCCCATCCATAGGGATAAATACTCTATTCTCCTAAAGGAAATTACGGAAATTTTATACAACATCTTTCTTTGCAAGAGCCTATGTTTCCTTTATCTATCTAATAAAGTCCTCCTTTATATAATATCATAGCATAGTGTTGTTGTATTCGCGGTCTGTATAGTATGCTATATAGTGTACTAAGAATCTATTTAGGTCCTGTTGCTTGGCGTTTACAGGGTTAATGTCTATGTCCTATATCTCTGGGTTAATATCTTTCTTATACTGCTTTGGGTAAGTTAACGCTATAATGGCTGTTGTTTTATTAATAGAAAAATAAGGAGAATAAGGGTTGTTTAATGGGGTGTTATACGTTAAAGGTAGGTAGGGTTTTTGGTTTTGTAGGATCTTGTAGGTTTGCTGTTAAAAGGTAGGCAATTTAAGATGTTGTTTGACGCGTTTTGGACGTTAACTTGGGAACCTAGGTTTAGTAACACTTCTGACCTAAAGTACTTGACCAAATCTTCGTAAGCGTAGTTGTTTGACGTGTTTTGGACGTTAACTTGGGATCCTAGGTTTAGTAACACTTCTGACCTAAAGTACTTGACTAAATCTTCATAAATATAATTGTTCTGCGTAATAGACGCAACTTGGTATCTCCTAGTACTTAGTAACACTTCTGTTACTAGTTTTCCGCAAGTCTAAGGTAGCACAGTATCGCCGGGATCTATTCCATATAAGCGCATATAGCACCCCTACATAAGACTGTCTCTTCTGTTAAAAACCTTGCTATTCTGTGGTTGTGTATTTAACCACTAATCAGTATTGGTTACACAGGGTAACTCACCAATAACGACTACTTGAGTAGGTTATAGTAATGTTAGTTAATAATCTATATTGTTTTAGAATGAGGAAGGGTAAAGAGCTTAAGGCTCCTCGCTACGCTAGTGCCGCGGCGACACGTGACGACACGTGACGACCGCTTGCCTTATTCCCGACACCTACTACTAGCTTATTTCTTGCATATATTAACTATAGCTATATAAAGTCTAGTTCCGTAAATATGTGCAAATTGTATAGATAATTAAGCAGTATTATCTAAAACCTTAAATACCAGCTAAAATATCTTTATGTATATAGCGCGTATTTCTAGGTTAAGAAAGGCGTATACCTATACCTTAATTCCTGTTGTAGGTATTAGCCTATATATAGTATATATGTAGCATAGGGTATATATACGCTTAGAATTCTCGTCCTATCCTATAATTAAGAATAGATTAATTTTACCTTAAACTATCTTAAATAATAGGTCTATTTTAATACATATTATGCATTAAAATGCCTTAGCTTGTGTATATATACAGTATATAATAAGGAAATGCTTATTATTAAAATTATAAATTGCCTAAATCTATTGCTTAGTGTTCTCTTTATATTAATTAATAGAGAATTTGTGTAGTACACCTGCTACGCTTAAGCTGTATATATACTCTATATGTATCTAACCTATACTTACCTATATATACTATCCCCTCTAGAAATTATAGTATCCTTTTCTTTTAAATTAAAGCAGTAATTTAATCCTTAATATTAAGACTACTATATATTACACGTAGTATCTATATCCTATACTTTCTATATAAAATATAGTACTGCGGTAATAGGATAAATTAACCTATATTAATAATTAGTAGCTTAATTTGCATATGCTATGTATATACGGGGTATATATATAGTAAGACTTAGGACTTCCACCTACCTTATTGCTTTAACTATATTATTAGTAAGGTTAATTAGTAGCTTAGTTAGGTATAGCAAATAATATATATAAGAATTCCGCGTAATAAGGTAAATATAAAGATGCCGTGCTATATTAATGGGAATATAGCAATCTAACCATGTACTGCATATTCGGCCTACTACCCTACCTTAGCCTTATAGGTGGTTAAATCCTATATATACTCAGCATATATATTACGTATGTATAATATATATATTACCTACCATAATATTTTTGCTTTAATATTAAATGTCTAATATAGGTATATTCTTGTTTAAGTTCCTAAACTCTATATTTAATAAGTAGATAAAGGTATTAAATATCTACTTAGGTGGTTGTTAGTAATAAAGGCTAGGCAGTATACTATAGTTTACTATTACTGCTGCTAGAACAACTAACAAACTCTATCTGTATATAATAAGCATATATCTGTATATACTGGCTATATGCGTACTCTATACTAAAAAAACATTATTAGTCTGCTTTTACTATATACACGTTCTTATATAATAGGGTAGATACACTACTACCATAATTATAGAATACCGTGGTAGTAGCTATATATTATAAGTATATGCCTAATGCATATAGATAATGCTTACTTCTCTATACTTTGCTTAAGCTTTTTATTAATCTTTACTACCTAGTATAAACAACTACTATACTTTTAGAGGTTATTAATTAATTTAAGCTTAACCCTATTATATGCGGAGCATATATAGAGAATATCCTTATAGGCATACTTACAGTATCTAATACTGCTATATTTAAATACTTAATAAAATACTTTTCTACTTTCTTAATTATTATTTTCTCTAAGGAGTTATAGTTATGTAATCTTAGGGTTACTAGTTTTATGGAATGAGAATTAAATCTACTAGAGGTATAAATATAGTATATACTTAGCATATATAATACTTACCTTTAACATATACTACTTAAAAACCTTATATACTGTTTCTTTATTTATATCTATAGATAGCAGAGGTGTAGCTTTATAAATAAAGTGTGCAATTCCTTCTTTTCTAGTTGCTAGATATTTAGGCATAATAATATAGTCTATTACCTCTTAAATAATAACTTAATGCTTACTATTAGAGCTAACAAATGCTCTATAGTTTTAGAGTATACTCTAACCATTTTAAGCATATATATAGCCTATACACAAAGTTATATATAATCTTACCTTAAAGAGACCCATATAAAATGGAGGGCGCTATTATATGCTATCTTAGCCCTTACCCTCCTTATCCTCCTTATTTTTAATACTCTCTCTATTAATTATATTACCTTAAGAACTATTATCTCCGTGTTTAATGTTAGGTATGCTCTAGGGTAGCTGTATATACTTAGCATATACATAGCATATAATTGTGCATACTAACTAGTAGTCCATTTAGCCACTCTACTATACTCTTATTTACTTTAGTATAGTTTTTACTTATTATAAGTATAGCAAGGCACATATAAATACGCGCATATGTACATGTGTGTGTATATGTGTATATATCTCTATGTGTATATATCTCTATGTGTATATATCTCTATGTGTTTGAATATCTGTATGTCCGCGTGTATATACATAGCATATACTCCAGATATTTTGGTTTATGTGGTCGCTTAAGTCAAATGTGGCTACTAATGCGCGTTCTGTATGGCTAAAAGTGTGGTACCGCCGACCTTTTTCCGGCGTTCCATCGGTGACCACGCTCAACTACACCCCGGGTTGCACGGACGGTGTGCAATCTAAAGCCTTCAGATTCAATCTGGAGGTTCGAGCTCCAGATTGAAATGACGCCAAGAGCTCCATTTCAGAAGCTGTATACGGTAAAGTTGCCAATATTTTAGCGTGCTATTCTGGCGTTTTGCGAGCGGTGAGAGGAACATCAAATTTTTGAGG
>Ga0307507_10001848_pt1 | contig 46266 bp, 4 predicted proteins | sample 7_EM_MG_FD_207223 | JGI IMG/M metagenome (GOLD analysis project Ga0307507, IMG submission 207223) | Populus trichocarpa ectomycorrhiza microbial communities from riparian zone in the Pacific Northwest, United States - 7_EM | ecosystem: Host-associated > Plants > Roots > Unclassified | place... | reverse complement strand
TAGGTACACGACAGGATGTTGCACAAAGGTGCAAGAGGTGCGTAGGCACCGTGGCTCTATATACTGTGGGTGCCAAGGCTCGCCTATGGCGAGCCCTTGGCGGTGCTACAGCCGGAATCCGTGACACACCTCTATATTAACCTTATTAGATATAGCCCTAATATCTATAACTTTATCTTCTAGCTGTCTAATCCTATAGGCACGTCTAAATGCCTAAGCTTTAACTATAGGCAGTGATTGTGGCTTAAATATAAACACCTTGCTTATTCTAATTAGAGTATATGCTTTAGATATAAGACCGGTAGTTAATATAAGGAATCTTAGAATGGGGTTATTTTTAAATTATTTAATAATGCTTTCTCTCTCTTCCATCTTAAGCTTACCGCTAACTAACTTGCAGCTACTTGGTCCGTACCTATTAAGAAGATACTAATCCAGCGTTAGAATATAAAAATATTGCTTTAAGAATAGACAAGATGTATTAGATAAATAATAAAGGCGGCTACTGGGAATGCTATAAAGATGACCAACTTCTTAGGATAACCTTTGCAGTTAGTTTCTAGGTAAGTAAGAACTATCTTTAAGGCATTTATTTTTGGACTTAAAGCTATAATAGAAGGCAGTTCTTGCTTAAATATAGACTGCTTGGGGTTCTTATAATGGTTAAGCGTATAGCCTTTATTTTTATCTCCTTCTAAAAATGAGCTAGTAAAAGGCACATTAAAATCTTTGCCCTTGTTTTTCTAGAGTTATAATTCTAGGAAGTTCGCAAAGATTTAAAGCTTGTAGGCAAATGTTAAGCTAGACTAGTATAGTTTCGTAGGTTTTTAATTAGCGTTTAAACCTTTCTGCTTCTACTTGGCCAGTTTCTTCTTATATACTGCATTCATATCTTTTTTTAGTTCGTCTGTGGCCTTATTTAATCGCTTTAAGACCTTACCTATGTACTTAATACGAATATTCCGGTCCGCTCTTTATGCATTAATCTTAATTAATGGTTTGTTGTTAAACTATTATATACTTATAGAGCGCCCGATTATAAATTGCAAAATAATATCACAAAAACCGTTAATAATAGCTGCTATTTCTTTCTTAGCCTTCTTTAATAGCTTGGCTTTTATTTGAACCATCTTATTTATTTTTGCCTATAGCGCACGGATATTAGGACCAAGTAGTAGTTTGCAATTAGGCTTTTCTGCCTATTCTTTATCCTGCCCTATTACTAAGGTTTGCAGAAATGCAGTAAGATTACTAGGGCTAGTGCCTACTGGGGTGCCCAAATATCCCTAGAGATAGATATTATTTAGTAAAGCCTAAAACGCGAGCTGTCTGGTTATAGTCTATAACTAAGTTTAGCTGTTCTTAGTAGTATAAAACTTATTAAGAAACACATAGAGCCATACTACTGTATTTAATTAATAGCGTGCCCTAGGTAGAATCTCGCCTAGTAAGTATAGGAATTGTTATTTCTAGTATCTAATAATTATGGCGATAATAAAGTAGGATAAGTTAGTAGGAGGATTATATAATATATTATCTAAGTTATCCGGATTAGGCTCTATATAGCTAAAAAGGAATTTAGAGTTACCTTTCCGGCACTCCTAGGCCGTTTTTATATAGTCGCTATATATAATTTAAAACTGAATATCCGCAGTGCTCTAATTCTTGCCTATATTCTTATATATTATAGTTAAGTAATTTTTGCTGAATACTAACTTAATGTTCTTTTTCTATGCTAATAGAGCTTTAGGTGGTGCTATTACAAGCATTAGGCTATTAAGTCTTTTAAATATAGAGTATAGATTCTCGTTAATATATATATATCAAATTGGCAGGCTACCTTATAAGGGGCATTGTGTATCCTTGGCTTCCCTAGCAGAATAAGTAAAATACAAACTATCTTTTTTTGCTTAGGAATCCTAAATAGCCTATTAATTAATAACAATTAATCTGTTTAATAGATGGGCAAGAATTATAGTAACTATCTTACCTAAGCCTATTTAGTCCGCGCATATACTACTATTAATATCATATTTTTTGTTTACGGTCTAGTAATAGGCGGCAATTAGTTAACATTTTTTCGCTCTAAAGGATTTTGTAACTAGCCATAGCGGTAATAAAAGGCTATCTGTGTTAAGGTTGGCGTTAGGATTAAGACAAAGGCATCTGCATGCCTCCAACCATAGAGTTTTATTAATATATTTACACTCCTTTTTTATTGCCTAGTTAAAACTAGAATTTAAGCTAAAAAAAATTAGTTTTAAATTAAGAGAGTATCTATATTAGATATATTAGAGATATATGCACGTATATGCGTCCAAAGAATGTGGTATTAGGATTATTCCCTTATTATCCGTATGGTCCTTAAAGTTGTTTTTGGCCTTATTACCTATATTAGGGAGGGGATCGTTATTATCTTTATTATCACTACTATTATTAGACAACACTTCTATAACATTTATTATATTTATTCCGTTTTTTTTAAACCCATATAATCTTCTTAATTTTATAGAGTTCTATAGTATCTGCCAACGCTAGTAGCGGAGGTAGTTAACTGTTAGAAGCATCCTTATCGCCCTACTTAGAGGTTTTACCTATTATAGTATCCTTTCCGCTAATAGTAGTGGCCTTAGCAATATTAGGCGCAGGCTGGTTACTATTATTAGGAATACTGGTATAGATTAAAGGCGGGTTAGTTATAGTAGCGTTATTACTAGAACTAGCAGATATTTTAATAATAACTAGTTTCCGGATATTGGTTTAAGGCATTATTAATATGGAAGCTACGCTGTCTAGGTTTAGATATAGGTCTAGTATAGTCTATCTATTTAATTAGGATGTAGCTAGATTTAAATATTAGCAATATACTAAAAGAGCTGTAATACTTGTAATGTAAAGCACTTATATAGAGGTCGGACTTCTAGCTTTAGCATCTATAAGCCAGAGTTTATAGCATTGCTAATTGCGGTAGCTAACTCTTCTTTATTTCTAATAGGGCCGAAGCTATCCCATAAATACTTAGTATTAAAGTTAATGGGATAAAACGTGCCACTAGATATAGTAGCCTTTAATATAAGCTTATCCCAAGATAAACTATCCAGCGTCTAATTAGTGGACCTATAAAACTTATCTTTTATAATAGCTTAAAGACAAAACCAAGTAATAGCAGTATTAGAACAGCGAGATATATATACAGTACACGCTAATAGGGTTAGCTTTAGGTATTTCTGGCTTTACTTAATAATGCTTCTTATAACCTTTCCGGTTTTTATTTAAGCGTAGAGGAATTAAGTCTAAGTTATCTTTTAGGTCTGTTAATAGAGTTAGCCTCTTTTAACTTAGTAGTTCTAATTTTACTCTTAATTTGTTTAACTTTATCCTTATAACAAGTACTAAGTAGCTTCTCCCTATAAACATTTAATTAGGACACTGCTTAAAGGCGTTAATCTTAGTAAGTATAATTGCTTTTATATTGCTATGGATCTTAGTTTAGCGGTATTATTTAGCCTTAAAATATCCATGTTTTTTAAGTATCTTTTAAAGCTAGGCCTTAGCCGCACGCAGCTTAAATACGTTAATTACTAAACCCTAATAAACTATTATGTCCGATGGCTGGATAGTAGCTAAGGCGTACTAGACAAGATGCAGGTATAAGAGTTTATTATTGGCGATGGGCTGTACTTTAGGACCTATAATAGTAGGTTAGTATAAATAGCAAAAGGATAGACTAGCTTAGCCTATATAGTTTAACTTACTAAGCTTACTTTCCTAAAAAGCCATTATAAAGAGTCTCCTCTTAATAATATCCGGTATAAGAAGATGTTTATACTAGGATAAAAAAAGTTAAGATAGTGGACTTATAATAAAAGATATATGGTAGAAAAGGCCTACTAACTATATAGGTAAATAACTAATAACCAAGATTATATTGGTGAGGTAAATTAATTTAAGAATTAAACTAAAATAAAATAAATGGTTATTGCGCGTAATATTAGCAATATTAGGCTGGGTATAATATATTAAATAAAAATAATAAAAATATTATATATATTTGCGCAGATCTAGTAATTTGCCCTAGATTAGGGATTCTAGGAAAGTAAAACCTATTAGTGCTAGGTATAGCTAGAATGCGAAAAGGTAATAAGTTAAGCCTACAATTATTATAAATATAAGATACCTTAAGTATGCGACATAGTACGTTAGTATTGCAATATTGCAAAATATGTTAATATAATAGCCTAGTAGTATACCCTAGGTTAGGGATTAAGGGAACCAGAACTTAGGTAGTGTTGCTAAGAGGTAGGAACCAAGGTTGTAACTATTGTATATATAGCATGCCTTAGGTATGCAATATAGCACGCCAATATCTGCGATATTATAAATAGTACTAATGCATAGGTCTGGTGCTATGCCCCAAAGCTAGGTAGTGCTGCTAAGAGGCGGGAACCAAGGTTGCAAATAGGCGATATTGCAACTATTATATATATGGCATGCCCTAAGTATGCAAATTAGTGTGTAGATATTTGTAATATTGCAAACTATATATCTATCTATCTATTACCTACTCTCTATATTAGAACAAATTTCCCCTCGCCTTAACTATATACTAGCCCTTAACCTATTTTAAAGTAAACGCCGTAATAGTATATATACTAGTAAGGAGTTATAGATATCTTACACTAATTGGTTATTACAGATAAATAAAAAGCTTAAGTATATAGCTACCCTAGCTAAGCGCACTAAGCGTCCCTATGTTAAAAAGGTGTTACTAAAGAACAAAAATGGAGCTATAAAGCTAGCTCTAAAGCCGCGAAAGAAGAAGGCGGTGGATAGTTACTAGAAGGATATTAGAGAGTTTCTAATTAAGTAAGAGAAGAATAGTAAGGTAGCTAAAGCCATAAAGATAGTTTAGCTACCTCTTAAGAAGCCTTTACCAACCCATTCTATTCTGCTAGCCGCTAGAAATGCTGCCATATATGGTCTAGAGAGAACCAAGTTAAATAAAAATAGCGTCGTGGAGATAGCTGTTATGGAAACTAGAAAACCACAAAAGGGGGACCTCTTTAATATTGTAAGTTAGACAATTAGTCGCATAAAGGAGAAGTAGGATGCTTTGCAGACTATATTAGCTACTAATTACCAAAATATTAAGAGTTTAAAGACTAATATTAAAGAACTTTAAAAAGCTAAGAAGGCTTAAAATATATCTACTGTTAATCTAATCTAGTGTGGTGGGGTAAAATGTCCCATGCTTAGTGTCTTGGCATTTTACTGTATATATTGAGCCTTCGGCTTCCCTCCTTCTTGGACATCACGAACCTACCGGAATACATTCTTTTCTTTCCTTTCTTACAGACTGCTTTACTGATTACTTTTGACTGATTATGACCGACCGACCGACAGACAGACTGACAGCATTCTGACTTCCTATCTGAGGGACACTGTACCCTTCTACACTAGGACGCCTAAGTAATAAAGCAGGACTATAACTCTAAGGTTATAAAACTATATTCCTAACTAACTAAAGCGTATAATAATGTAAATTAGAGAAAGGCAATATTTTAAGAGCTTTTAGTGAAATACAAGGCACTAGATGTGATAGTCTTATCTTATTTAAGATTAGTTAATCATTGGTGTAATAAGTCTACTATAATATCTAAAAAGTTAGTTAAATCTGTATAAGAATTAGAGGCCATAAGGAGTATATAAAAGTTAATAGAGGATTCTTAGACGCTTAAACGCGACTAACTAAAGGCGGAGCTAGATTGTATAAAGACAGCCTAATTAGCTTTAGAAATCCATTTTATAAAGGAGCGTAATAAGTTAAAGGCAGAAATTAAATAGATTAAGAAAGCGCCGCTAGAACTAGTTATGCTAAAGTATAAGTAAAACTAGCTTAATACTAAGTTTAAGGACTTAAAAGAGTCCAAGATACCTAAACTAGACGCTATAAACTAAAGACTTAATAGTATTTAGAAAAACCTTATCTATAAATAGCTTTTTTAAGTCGTAAGTAACATTGGCAACTATACCGGTTTAATAGCCAACAATTATTATAGAGAGGTTGGCTGAGTAATTAAGAAGCCAAAGAGTAAGCTATAGAATAGCGGTCCAATAAAAATCTAATAGGGGTCAGTAAGGAGCTTTTAGGGTAATTATAATGGCAAATGCCTAAAACTAAGATAGGATAGGGCTTTTACTTTATATATTTGCTATCCTAGTTATTTAGAGGATCTTAGGTAGGCGGTATATAACGTAGAAATTTAATTAAGGTCGCATAAGTGGTGTAATAAGCTATTAGAAATGAAATAAACTTAATAAAAATACTATTGCGTAGGTTTGGGGGTATACACGGGGTCATAGAAACCATAACTCCAGCAGTAGGCGAGATTTTAAATATTGCACGTATAGCATGGAACGCACGTTAATATTTGCAATATTGCAAGAAGTGCCAATACGTGGGTTTTAGTAGTATGCCCTTAAACTAGAATTTAGTAGTAAGTATATAACACAACTTACTAATATTATTGGAGGCCTTTTAAATGGTGTTAAAGACCATATTATCCCGTGTAAACCCATAAATTTAAAGGCCTATACCCGCCTATAAAAGCACTAAAATTAAGCGCTGTTAATGTTTTATTAATAGGTTATTAATAAAAACTCTATAAATGGGATATTTAAAGTTTAATACCACGCCAAGTATTATAGCCTTTCTATAGTAACAGAGCAACCCTAAATTCTCCTAGTGCTTGACGCTAAGTCTTATTACATTGCCACCAAGTCTGATAAGCCTTATTATATCATCACTAAGTAGTATAAGCCTTATTATATTATTGCCGAGTCTTATTATATTGTTGCTGAGCCACCTAACCAGATTAAGCAATTAGACGTTACGATTTTAACTCTTAGGCATAGCAGGTTTAATTCTTATCTATAGCGTATCTAGAATAATAAAAAAGAAGGTTTTTTCTTGTAAAATTACGTATTAGCAATGGCTTTAAATTATAAATATTATATTTTTATTTAAATCTTAAGGCCTAATTTCATAAGTTATGCTTCTTATTATATATATTAGAGATAACTGTTTTTAATCTTATTAGGCTAGCTCTAAATTGCAGCAATTATATCACTTACCGTATTACTATGCCGCAAGGACTTTTAGTTGTAATCTTATAAATTTAATTAAAATATAATTCTTATAATTAAACATTTCTATATATAACACTATGCTAAGGATTATAATGCAGATTGCCTAGATATAGCTTTACTATAATATAACAGCTTTACGCCAATTAATTAATCTACGGCTCTAAAATCTAGATTTATAATACTAAAAATAAGCTCTAAGCTATTAATTTTACACTAGCAGAACGAAACTTAGTAAGAGATTTAAGCAGTAAAGTTACTGCTAAGAGTTACTGTCTGGGTCCTAGCCGGTAGAAGTAAGAGGCCTTAGTAGGCCTTAGTGTTAAAGTTATTAATAATAACTTTATCCCTCTTAATCTGGATCTAGCTGGCTATAAGATGGCAGGTATTCTCGCTATATTTATATCTAAGAGATTAAATAAAGAGTAGGGTATAAGAATATTACGCTTATTGCAAATATAACACACTAGGCGTATTATAAATATAAATATAGGGAATGTGGTAAACATAATTAACTTCTATAGATTATATTTGCAAGTAGGCCTAAGTTTAGTAAGAATAGTCTTTAGGGTATCTATATTTGGGCTTATCTGTATAGAAGAGTTTAACTCGCCATAAAGGATTAAATTATTAAGGTTCTTATAACGACTAAGGGTATAATTTTATTTATTATTGTCTTAATAAGCATATAGGTGTAATAGACATATTAAAACCTTAACCTTTATAATTTAATTATGCTATCCTAGAAAACTGGCATAGATATAAAGGGCTTTCTATAATGCTACACTAAGCTAATATTATTCTATAGTTCTATATAACGGTTTTAATACTCTATATATCTAAGCGACTAATTTCTTACTATATGGTGGCCTAAACTTCGCTTTAAGGTTATAAGTGGCCTATTAAACAAGAATAAAGTAAAATTATTATACTTATTCTTGAATATAGTATAGATTTATCTCGTCTTAATGTTACGGCATTCGATAATAATAATAATGTTTATCTGCTTTATAGTAGAGGGATTATAGGTAGCATGGGAGTCCTGGTTAGTTCGCGTCGCTTTAATCTAGATAAGCAGTTCCTTAATAAACCACTTTATCTTTATTAAATATCTAATAATAAACTAGGGGATAACATTATGGAAGCCATCTATAATCTCTTATATTTCCTTTCTGGCACCTTTAGTTAGCTTTACTTTTATCCTAACTATCCTATTAACACTTCCCTATAGCACGTAGATATTAGGACCAAGTGGTAGATTATAACCAGGCTTACTCTCCCATTTATTACCCTACCTTATTAATAGAGTTTCTAGAAAGGCGCCAAGATTACTAGAAATAGCGCCTCTTGGAGTACTGGAATATTACTAGACAAGGGCATTGTCTAGTTAGCTAATTTTCGCGGACCTACCAATTAACTACCAGCTTTAAGTTAAGCGCTTCTTAATATAATAGAATTGGATAAGATGTACATAGTGCTATATAATAGGGCATTTTAGACTTTATAGTCCGTGTTATTTTATACTTAGTAGACTTAAGAGATTTTTTTTAACACTTTAATATTGTGGTAATAACAAAATCCAGATAAGCTAATAAGTGGGGTATAATATTTAACGTTAGGGGTATCCGCATTAAGAATAATATTGCCCTTATAGTACTTAAGAATATTAGAGAGGAACCCGCAGTGTATTTTGTTATAGTTATTATGGATTAGCTGAAACTAAGTATCCCTTCTACTATTTATATCTAAGGATTTGCGCATATCCTTAATACGTTAATAGCTAAGCCCTACTTTTATATCGTTTACTTAGGCTAATAAAAATCTAGGTGGTGCTATAAGAAGCATTAGGCCATTAACTCTCTAAATTTAAAATATGGATTCTTACCAATATAGGTATACTACCTTTGTAATCTATCCTATAAGGAGCATTACGCGCTTTTAGTTTTCCCTCTAGAATAAGTAAGATATAATCTATCTTTTTTGCTTAGGAATCCTAAATAGCCTATTTATTAATATTAATTAATTAGTTTAGTAGATGGGCAATAATTGTAGTTACTATCTTGCCTAAACCTATCTAGTTAGCGCGCACACTGTTATTAACATTATCTTCTTTAAATACAATCTAATAATAGACGGCAATTAGTTAACATTTTTTTTTCCTAAAGGATTTTGTAACTAGCTATAGTGGCAATAGAAGGCTATCTGCGTTAAGGTTAGCATTAGGATCAAAACGGAGGCATCTACATACCTCCGGCTATAGATTTTCATTAATATGCTTACATTCTTTCCTTATTACTTAGTTAAAGCTAGGATTTAAACTAAATAAATGTTAGTTTTAAATTTGGAGAGCATCCATATTGGATATATTGGATATATATACACGTATATGCATTTAAAAAACATGGCATTGGGATTACTAACATCCCTTTTATTCTTATGGTCCATAAAGTCGTTTTTAGCGCTATTATCTTTGTTATTACTGCTACTAGTAGATTCCACGTCTAGGCGTTGTCTAGAGTTGTTATATTATTTTCTAATTATACCATCTTCTTAATCCCGTATAGCTTAGGGGTATCTACTAATGCTAGCAGCGGAGATAGCTAACTTCTAGAAGCATCCGCATTATCCTTTTTAGATTATAGTATTATTTTCGCTAATAGTAGTAATCTTAGCATTACTAGCTGTGGACTGGTTGCTATTTTTAGGAATATAGGTAGGGATTAACAGCGGGTTAGGTAGGGTAGTATTATTACTAGAACTAGCAGATATTCTAGTGGCAACTAGTATAAGGGCGCGAAGAGACTTTGGGGAAGATTTAAAGGAATAATATAAATTCTATCTAAACCTAAGGGTATATAGCTCTTGCAGAGAATAAGATGTTATATAGAGAAGAGAAAGGAACATAGGAAGATTATAACTAAATATTTAAGGGTCTTGGCGGTAGACGCGTGGGCATAAGCGCATGTGGGTTTTAACAGGTTTTGACTAAATTCCATTACGTTAGTGGAATTTAGTGGAATTCAATCGAGTTGGCGGAATTTGGCAGAATTTAATTAACTTGGCAGAATTTGGCAGAATTTGATTAAAGCGTCGAAACTTATCTATCAAGTGTTTCACCGACACATTCCTACTATAACTGGGCTAGTCCCGTTACAACTAGTTTCTAAATACCAGTTTAAGGCGTTGTTAGTATAGAAGTTATACTGTCTAGGGTTGGAAATAGGCCAGCTATAACCTATATATTTAATAAGGATGTAACTGGATTTAAATATTAGTAATATACTATAAGAGCTAAAATACCCGCAATATAAAGCACTTATATAGAAGTCGGACTTCTAGCTTTAGCATCCATAAGCTAGGGTTTATAGCGTTACTAATTTTAATAGCTAGCTTTTTCCTATATTAGGCAGGACCATAGCTATTATAAGGGCGCTTAGTGTTAAAGCCTATAAGCCAAATCTTACTATTGGGTGCAATAGCTATTAACATAAGCTTGTCCTAGCATGGGCTAACCAGTGTCTAGTAGGCAGACTTATAAGGCTTCTGCCTTATAATAGATTGGAGATAAGACCAAGCAATAACATAAGCAGCACTAGAATATATTATTATAGAGCAAGCTTATAGAGTTACTTTACTCTTAATAAAGTGCGGCAAGATTTTATTTGGGGCATTAGCCAGAGGTGCTTTTAATTTATTATAGTAATGCTTCTCCACAAGCTCTAGTATTCTAGACTAGCGAGAAGGCACTAGGTTAGAATTATTCCTATTACCTATAAATAGTATTACCCTCTTTTAGCTTATTAATTCTAGTCTTACTTCTCCTACCATTTTAATTTCCGCTCTGCGATAGTGCTAAGCAGCTCCTCTCTATAAACAACTAAATAGGATACTGCTTAAAGGCGGTAATTATATTAAACGCCAACGCTTCCATATTACTGCATATCCTATACTTAATATATTCTCTAGCGCGAATATAATTATAAGTACTAAGTATATTCCTAACCTAGTCCTGGCTTTCCTATAATATTACCACCTTAAGTTCTAATCTCTTAAGGTTTATCTTATAGGATAATTATATAGCAGTCTTGGCGTCCTAAATAGTATTTATATAAAAGGGCAGAACCCCAATAGTGGGTTAAAATACGGATTCTAGAATAATTAATTAGCGTAATTAGCAAATGGGCAGACCAGTATAACACTAATAGACTAAAATATACAACTTGCTAAACTTAAATACAAGAAAGGATATGATACGAAGACTGCCGCTAGTAAAACATTTTGCGAGTTACTTATAATATAGTAAGAAATATAATATGGAAAAGAGAAGACTAAGGAGGGTTAAATATTATAGAAGTAAATAATTAAAAGCTAGAATCGCGACGGCAAGGTAAATTAATTTTATAAATAAGCATTAAAATAAAAGTGAAAGTGCACTAACTCTAGATATTAGTAATATTGCAAAAACGTATAATTACCTAAGGGCAGAGGTATCTTGTAACTGGGATCCTAGGAAAATATAATCATTATATAGAAAATATAAATCAAAAGCTTAGGTAGAGGATTTAGATGTTATAGACAATACATATATTCCATTCCTTAGGTATACAGCGCAATGCTTAAATAACTACAATATTGCGGAATCTTATAGTTGCGTAAAGCTAAGTATATGCCCTAAATCTGGGATTAAGGGAACCAAAGCTCTTAGGATAGTGGTAAAAGGTATAAGGCAAGAACATAAAGAGGCAATATTATAAGTATTACAGAAAAACTGGAGCTCTTGCTGCACCTGGCCTAAAAAGACCAAAACCAACCAAAAGAACCCTGAAAAACACCCAGAGAATCCCCCTGAGATGCATGCATCGCAGGGGAGGCACACGTTGAATGACGGTAGTTCGCACTCGCGCGCGTCCACCAGAACCACGCCTAGCAATGGCCCTCCATAACAAGAATGGGCGAATACCATACCATAAAGCAGGAAGACCTCTATTAAGAAGGCATCTAATAAAATATAAAGCCTATTAGACGCGTCTAGTATCTATAGTTATAGGGGAGTAACCGTTAGCTATAATAAACTAATATAGCTAGCAGAATGGCTCCGCCAGTCTAGTAAACCTTAGGTGCCTCTCTAGCAAACCCTTAATTAAATCCTCTAATAGCTAAGCAAAATTAAAAATAAATAAAATCCCTCCTTACTGGCGAACCGCACCTAGGCCGCTATAGCTGCGCTTCTATAGTATAGAGAACCCACCCCCCTAAAGACAATAACTGGGTATATAATTATAATATAACCAAACACAGAAAAAGCAGAGGGGCTTAGGGGATAATTAGAAATAAAAGTCCTTATAGAGATTTATAAAGAGGTTTATAATGCTGTTATAGTCTAACACCTTAGGAGCGGAGATATTAGAGTCACCCTAAGGGACTAATAGGTAAAGGAATAAGCTATAAGGGTAGGGGACAGGCTAGGAGAACGTATTAGTATAAAAGTACTCCTAAAGATTACCCAGTTAAAGTCCTAGCGGTCCCCCTAAGCCTTAGGGTAGAAAAGGGACGCCAGGTGGATAATATAGCAGCTATATATAAGATAGTAAAACAAATGGAACGCTTTATACTAGGACTTAAGATTACCTAAATCCAATAGCTTTAATAGGAAAATGCAAACTAAGTATATAATAAGAATAATAAGAGGATATAAAGGTCGCTAAAGACTTACTAGGGAGACGCCGGTTAAATATATAGCTTCCTTATTATTAGCACATATACACTAGGAATGCAAAAACTCTTTATCTAAAAAGATATTATTATAAATAGCCTTATATACAATATAAGGCTTTATAACTATAGACTCTGCCTAGAATAATGCTACCGCTATATATAATAGGGATATACCTAATCCACATACGCAGCATAGGTATACTGCGGCCACTATACAGGCCCCTATAATATAAGACACTGCTTAAATTAAGACCAAACAAAATGCGTAAACTGCTACTAAAGCATACATAAGGCGTGGGAGAGAGAAGACTATATTAAATATAGGAGATAGAAGACAAGGGCTTAACAGCTACGGGAATAACTGCACGCTAAGTTATATAAGTGGAAACAATAGGCGGTAAGCTAAGGGGACGTAGGCGCCTTCCTAGCCTTCCCTACCTTTAATACTAGGGGGCTAGGCTAGCTATCCCAAGCCTTAATAGGCCAGAAGCGACGCCGCATAATATCACCAGACTAAATAGGGATATAAGGGTTACAGGGAACACAAGGGAGAGGACGCCCTATAGGAAGACCCCTATAGATAGTAACAGCAAGCTTAAGACTAGGATAATTAAGAATTAGACTTAACGTAGCAAATATAACATTTATAGCTAACCTATAAAGGGTATATAGCCAACCAGTAAAAACAGGGGAAGAACTGGAGATAATAACAGATTTAGATATAGAAGTGCTAATAAGAACACAAAACATAGAAATAGAAAGCTCTATATAAAATAAGTAGTAACCAGGGTATAAATATAAGAGATAAAAGTTCTAAATATCTTAGAGAAAGTGGAAATAGAAGAAGTAAGGAATGAAGGAGAGACAAAGGACCCCCGCTAGGGGTCCGCCACCTATCCATTATACAGTATAACTGCGGCAACACAAACCACCATCTTATAAGGCCCCTACTAGACAGTCTAGACCTAGAGAAACACTATATCCTTGCTATATAAGAGCCGTATTATAATACCTACACACAATTAATATACTGCCCCTAAGGATTCTAGCTCCTATATAAACTAAAAGCAGCCACATATATGTACTTTATAATTAGCAAGGCTATCAGCCAGTCCTTATAGTTATAGCAGGCAGTTAACCTAGATATTATAGTTATAACAATCCAGACATATAGGGGACTGGTATAAATTATTAATGTGTATAACCCTAGGGTCAAAGGGGTCCTATAAATAGAGAATATTATATTAGTAATAAGCTTACTAAAAACTAAAGGCACAGAGTCTATCCTATTAGGAGATATAAACCTCCACTACCTATAGTGGGGGGGTATCCATATTGCTGCTAAATAATAGGCAAAGTGCCTACTAAAAGCTATAGATATTTAGGGCCTTAAGCTAGCCACCTCCCCTAGGAGCAATTATATGGCAATAAGGCACTGCCAGAAGTACAATTAACCTTATATTTATAGACGAAGGCCTATACTAAAGACTTAAAAGGTATAACCCTAAAGAAGAATAGGCACTTACTTTAGACTATATCCCCATCTAGATATAGCTAGATCTAGATATTAAGGCGCAACTAAATATTAAAAAATACGCAATAAGGAAGCTTAAGGCAGATAGCTTCCTTAGTTTAGTTAAATAACAATTTTAAGACCTAGAAGAAATCCACCCAATACTAAACAAGCGAGGCTTAGTAGCTACCCCTAAGGAAATTAACTAAAGACTAGAAAGAATCCAGGCAGCAATTAAAAATGGGCTAGAAGAGCATTACCCGGTCTTATAACTAGGCCCCTATACGCAATATACATAGTCCGTATAATATACGGTTCTTATTACTAGCCAATAATAAGCAAGAAGGAAATATATAAGTAGCCACAACCCTAAAGATAAGAGACGCTATAAAGACATAAGAAACCAGTTAAAGAATACCCTAAAAAAAAAGTAAGGAATAACTAAAGACGGTTTATAAATAAGTACACTACTAACCTAAGCCTCCCCCACAATAAGGGCCTTTAGGCTATGGCGAAATAGGCAAAGAAAAAGGTAGGGCGCCTAGTAAAAGACCTATACCTACCGCCCCTATAAAAAGCAGGGGAATTATAGGCCACTAATAATAATAATAAGAAGGCATAGATCCTTATAGAAAGGTTCTTCCCCTAACCAGCTCTAATAGATCTTAGTAATATTACAGGTAAAGCACCAATAACTCACCTATAGGTTAACAGCAACATAACAATAGAGGAAATGGCTAGAACTATTAGCCGTCTTTTAAACAATATAGCACTAGGACTAGATAGGATTCTAAATAAGGCCTTAAAGACCTATAGACCACTTATAGTACCTTAGCTTACAGATATAGCTAAAGCATACTTTGCTATAGGCTACTACCTATAACTTAGAAGATCTATAACAACGTTTATCCTATAAAAAAAAGGTAAAGTAGATTACTTAATTCTAGGAAGCTACTGCCCTATTGCTTTAGAAAACACCCTTAGTAAGATCTTAGAAAGGGTAATAGCGGACCGCATAGCAAATATAGCTAAGGAATATACCCTACTACCACAAAGCTAAATAGGGGCAAGAAAGAACCGCTTAATACTATTAGCACTTACGCTACTTGCTACCACTATTAAATCTACATAGGCGATGCAAAGGGACTTTATAGTATCCATGCTTAGCCTAGATATTAGTAGTACCTATAATAATATACCCTATAAGCGCCTCCTATATATCCTTAGGGCAAAGGGCTTCCTAAAATAGATTATATAATTTATTTAAGAATTTATAGGCTAGAAAGAAACATTACTAGTCTTTAGCGGGTACCAGAGCCCCCCTATTATAGTTGCAACAGAAATACCATAAGAATTACCCTTCTTACCTATACTCTTCCTTTTCTTTATAAGCAACCTACTTAACTCCTTTAAGGAAAGGGCGACCTAGGGGATAGGCTTTATTAATAACATAAACCTAATTATATACGGGCTAATAGCCGCAGAGAATTATAGAACACTAGAGAAAGCCTATAATACCTATATAGAATAGGCAAAACGATATAGAGTTTAATTTTTACCAAAGAAATACCAGCTAATCTATTTTATAAGAAAACGCAACTAATCTACAGATCTCTAGTATATAATTTATATCTAAGGCTTTAGGGGTTAACCAGTTTAAGGCCTAAGGGTATTAGGAGTATAGGTAGATAGCAAGCTCTAGTAGAGCGCATATATATTATAAGCGGCCCGTAAGGGCCAAGCTTAGTATATTACAATATCTAGGATTGCTAATTCTATATAGGGTCCATGCTTCCAGAGGTTACGCCTACTATACACAGCAGTTGTCTGGCTAACCATAATATACAGATTTAGTATTTAGGCAATAGGAGAAACCAAGAAAGGCCCCCTTAAATCACTCCTTAAACCACTCTAAAAGGTCTAAACAGCCTACCTCTAGAGTATAATAGGCGGGTATAAGCAAACGGCTACAGCACTGCTTAAGAAGGAAGCTAATATCCCCCCCCTACAATTATATATTAAAGCTGCGGCAATATAAAGGGTATAAAAGGAGCGTAACTCTAATGTTATAAAGTATATTAAGATACGCCTAAATAAACTATAGAGGGACCCTAGGGTGCCCTATAGAAGAGCAAACCAAATACCCCAAAGTAGGGAAGAGATATTAGAGAATAGATAGAGAAAGCAGAAGAAGAATAGTGCTATGTTAGGGCCCAGGCCTATATAGAGGAGGAAGGGAGACACATAAAAGGCTAGCAAAGATAATAGTAAAAGAGAGAAAGGAGCTAAAATAAAGTATAAAAGAGTACTAGGAAACCATCTACCGTAACATAATACTGGTTAGACCAACACCGGAGAGGCATATAGGAGTTAAAGGTATAGAGGCTAATCCAGATAAAAGAAACCTAAGCTATAGCATAGTTAACGCCATAGGGGGTAAATACCTAAGGGCTCTAAAAAGGCCTAATAAAGGCAGAAAACACAATGGCAACACTCTTAAGAACAGGAATAATAGGACTAAAAGATTGGCTCTACTAGGTAGGCGTCCTAGTAGGTAGCCTAAGATATAAATATAGCTGGCCAAGACAGACACTAAAATATGTAATACTATTATGCCCCTTATATACCAGCCAAGAAGTAATACTCTTAGCAGCTAGCACAGAGAACTATAATACACTGCTCTTAATATAAAAAGGTCTTAAAGCGGTTACCCAGTGGCTTATTAGCTAAAATGTACTAGACTAGTTCCGGGTTGCAAAGGAAATAGTAATAAAAGGTAAAGGGGCGAGTAGCAGGTGTCCCCTAATGACTTTATAGTAGTAGAGTAATGTTTGCGATACTAGCGCGTCCGTAGGCTTATTACGGCAGTAGTGGTTCCTAAGGAGGTTAAAAGGTAAGGTAGTAGAGCACCACTGGTGACTTATAGGCGCTAAGCAGGCGAGTCCCAAAAGGCAGGGAGATAGATTACAGGGTTTTCTCAAGTTAAGTCTTTCTTAAGTTAAGTTTTCTCCCCACATGTAAATAAGGAGTAGTCCGCGTAGGCCTAATAGGGATCCAAATCGGACGTTAAGCAATAAATTATTATTATAAGTATTACAGATATAAGATGCCTTAGTATACAACATAGCATGGCAGTATTTAAAATATTGCAAAATATATTAATATAATGGTCTGGTGGTATGCCCTAGATTAGGGATTAAGGAAACCAGAACTTAGGTAGTGCTGCTAAGAGGCAGGAACTAAGGTTGCAATATTGCAACTATTACATATATAGTATGCCTTAGGTATATAATACAGCACGCTAATATCTATAATATTGCAAATAGTACCAATATATAGGTCTGGTGTTATGCCTTAGAGCTAAGTAATGCTACTAAAAGGTGGGAACTAAGGTTGTAAGGAGACGATATTGCGACTATTACATATATAGCATGCCATAGGTGTGCAATATTGCAAACCATACCAATATGTGGGTCTAGTATATGCCCTAGAGCTAGGTGGTACTACTAAGAGGTAGGAAATAAGGATACGGAGAGGCAATATTGCGACTATTACATATATAGTATGCCCTAAGTATGCAATACAGCATACTAATATTTGCGATATTATAAACCGAACCAACGCATAGGTTCGGCAGTGTGCATTAAAACTAGAATTGTAAGAAATTAAAATTTAGTGGTGTTAATAGGAGATAATTTTAAGGCTAGTAGTTTACAAGAGTTAGATATCCGCAATATTACAAGAATTACTATAACGTAAAGCTGGCAGCATGTAATAAATTATAGGCCCTTAAACATTTTTAAAATAGGCTATTTCTAGTTATTAATATTGCAGATATTGCATTTTTAGGTGTCTTATTATTGGCGGATCATATAATACCTTATAAACTCCACACGTAAGCAGTTTGCAAAAAACCCTCTATATGCGTCTACACTACTCCTTACTAACTATAAAGCTAGAAATAATAATATTATATCTGCTTAATATATTACTACCCTAGTATAAGTAAGTTAGGCATTAATAAGCCGTAAACACTAGCTAAATCCACAATAGTTACCAAATACTTTATGGATAGAAGATATGGCCAATGCCGTACAATCCTACGTTCTACTAGCGGCGCGGAATATCACAAAATAAAATATAAACGTAAGGATAAAATCCAAAGGTAAAGCAACCCCTAGAAAAGGCATAGATATAGGGATAGGAACAAATTAGTCCGATTTAACTATTAAACTACCAATAACAGATTTAATAATATACTAGAAATTACCAACTATAACTAATAAATATCTTCTAAAGACGAGGGCTTTGTATTGCACAATAATAATATAGCAATTATTACTGCTAATAGGATATCTACCCCACTGTTAAATAACCAGGCTATATACTATAAGGTACCTACTATAAAGACCTCTATTAACTAACCAAAACCCCCCCTATAAGAGAGAGGATTGTTATTAACTATAATATCTATTAGGATAGAAGGCTACGTGGAGGTTACTAGGAGAGGCGCTAGTAAACTAGTGCAATACTATACAACCAAAGTGTCACGGGACACCCCCGTGACACCTTACACACGTCCACCTGTTTCCACCGACTGAACAACCGGAGACCGACCACGAGACGGCAATCTGACAGCAATCTGCCGTATTCCGCCGCAATCTGCCGTCTCTACTGTTGGAGTTGCCAACTGGCAACTTCAAGGACCTCTAACTGCCGAATTCTGCTAAGTTCTACTAGAACTGCCACCTAAGCTCTACCCTGCCTGTGTGTAGTATAATACCCGTTAACCTAGCAACTAAGCGAACGTTATATACCCTTTTTCCCCTGTTTCCTACTTCCTTTTCCTTATATAATATCTTAACTTTATTACGCAGTTTATATACATAGCTTAATAATATCTACTTCGCTATATATTATTACCGCTTATACTCGCTCCGTAATACTATGTTGTATTAACCTTATATACTACCCTCTAAAATATAGAATAACCCTAAAGCCCCTATAACAGCCGCTGGTATTATATCTGCACTCTAAGAATAATTGGCAGAGATATAGAAGTCCTTTATAGACGCCCTTGTATAGAACTAAGCCACTTTAACTTAATAATAAGCTAAATAAGAAGTACGACACCTGCAAATAATTAAGGACCTTTAAGAAGAAGTCTGTACCCTTAAGATGCCTATACTAGGGCCCTAACACTAAACGCCTTCTCTAGAGACAAATACGCGAAACAAGAGTCCTAAACCTATAGTAGCTATTTACCCCAAACTAACTACCGCACCGCAATAATCCGAATAACTACTAGACCCTCCAATATTTACTAGTAAATAATAAAAACTCCAATTATTTCTAAGCTAGCTTAAAAATAAGCTAACTAGTAATACTAACCGCTACCTAACTAAAGCTAACCGACTCTGCTACGCCCTAAGTTAACTAGGAGGAGACGCAGCTAACCTTATTAAACCCCTTTAACCAAATTTAGTATAAAGTCTAGTTATACTTCTTAAAGCTATATATGGTAACCCAAACCGCTAAGCTACTGCTTAGAGAAAGATAAACTATATAACTTAAGAAACAAAAAGCTTTCTAGTATACTTCTCTAAATTTAACCGTTATATAAAGGAAATAGGCTGGAATAACTCCGCACTGGTTAATAGCCTTATTAAATCCCTAAGTCCTAAACTAAAAACCTCTCTAATAGGTATAGACCTACCGGGAGCCCTTAACGCCTACGTAAACGTTATTAATAAATAATACAATAATATACTACGCCTAACACCAAAGTCCACTCCTTAATATAATATAATAGCTCTATAAACGACTATTAAGTTATTATCTTAGCCTAAGCACCTTAATGCTATAGATATTGACTCTAGAACCCTAGAGTATACCCTACTAGGGTCCCCTAAATAAGAATAACGCATTAAGCTAGGCCTTTACTTTAAATGCGGAAGTAAGGCTTATATCTTAAAATACTGCTCTGTCCCTATACCCCAACACAATTTATAAACCGCTAATACTAGTAACCGTTTACCGCACTAATCCTCTAGTTACTGTCCCCAATCTTTATATAGCTCTAGCCCCGTATCTAGTAAGCACCACTTATAAGGACGAAGTTATAGCTAACGTTCTATAGGAACTCTACCCTAGTTGCCTCTAAAAGGAAGGTCCTGGAGCTAAGTCGCTCTCTAGGATGGCACTGCCTTAGGATCTTATTAAATACTCTAGATATTATAAATTCTAACTCTTAGAATTATAGTATAACTATTAACTATTATCTTTAGCAGAATAATTAATAGGCTAATGCTTAAGTCCTAATTAACACAGGAGCTAGTAGTATAGGATTTATTAATAAGATTTTTATATAAGATAATGGTTTTACCCTAACCCCCCTTAACCGGCATATTAACGTATTTAGATTTAATGGCAAATGCACTGTCTTAGGCTATATTACCTATGTAGTATTCCTAAGACTCTAATACCTAAACCATAAAGAACTAATTAGGCTTTTCGTTACTACCTTAGGTTACTTAGTAATACTTAAACAACCTTAGATAAAGCTATATAAGGTAACTATTAATTAGGACAACCTTAAGCTTCTATTTACTGCCTCCTATTGCAAGTAGAAGTGCTTTATAACTTACTACTTAGACCCTAAACTAAAATCTAAAAAATCTACTAGGATCTATTAGTCTAAAATTTCCACTAATATCCACCCTATACCTAAAAAGTCTACCTAATTCTACTAAGAACCCAAAAATTATACTAAACCACATAAACTAACCCTAACTACTGTACCACCCCGAACTAAGTAAAAGCCTAAACTTAAGCTTAATATACAAAAGTACTAGAAGAACTGGTATTCTACTATAAAAAGAATACTTAAAGAACCTAAACCTAAATCTAATACTAACTCTATACCTAATACTAAACCTAAAGTTAAATAAGAAACAGTAGATAATTAAAAGAAAGTTATTAGCTGGCAACTCGCCCCCCTTTTTACGGATATCTATATAATTAGAGCTACCCCGTTAGTATAACTCGCCAGGAAACCTAAATATACAATCTTTACCGTTATAATAGCTGATATTAAAAAGGCCCTAGCACTAAAGAAGCACACTAACCCTGCTATAAAAGTACTAGTATGCCATTATAAGTATCTGGAAGTATTTTTATAAAAGAAAGCTAATAAGTTAGTAGAGTACTGACTATATAACCACAAGATCATACTTAAAGAAGGAAAATAGCCAGAATTTAGACCCCTATACGGAATGTTCTAAAACAAACTCTAAGTACTGCGGAAGTACTTAGATAAACACCTAAGTAAAGAATTTATTAGAGCAAGCTCTTTACCTATAGCTATACCTATAATCTTTATTAAGAAACCTGATAGCGGTTTACACTTCTATATAGACTACCGAGCTCTTAACGCCATTACTATTAAGAATTGGTACCCGCTCCCGTTAATTTAAGAGACACTAAACTAATTAAGTAAGGCTCGCTACTATATAAAACTTAACCTTATCTACGTATTTAACTGTCTCTATATTATAAAAGGAGATAAATAGCTTACTGCATTCCGTACTAGGTATAGACTATTTAAATACTTAGTGACGCTGTTTAGCCTTATAAATGCCTTAAGTTCGTTCTAATACTTTATAAATAATACCCTATAACCTTACCTGGACATTTTTTGTACTGCTTATATTAATAATATCCTAGTATATAGCAATAACCTAACTAAATATAAGAAATACGTTAACCCTATCTTAGAAGCCTTGCGTAAAGCTAGCCTATAATTAGATATAGATAAGTGCGAATTCTATAAAACAGAAGTCCTATACCTTAGACTTATTATTTCTATAGACGGCATATAAATGGACCTAAAAAAAATTAAAGTAATTATAAACTGGTAAGAACCTAAGAACGTTAAGAACGTAAGAGCCTTTATAGGATTTGTTAACTTCTACTAATAGTTTATTAATAACTTCTTTGCCCTAGTTTTACCCCTTATAGCTCTAACCTAAAAAGATAAAACCTTTATCTTTAACAAGGAATATAAGAAGGCCTTTACCTATCTAAAAGTTATGTTTACTACCACACTTATACTCTAACACTTTAACCCAAACTAAAAGAGTATTATAGAAGCCGACTTATCTGACTACGTTACTAGAGGCATTTTGTCTTAGTATAATAAGAAAGGAGTACTGCACCCTATAGCATACCTCTTAAAATAACTAAGTCCAGCTAAATATTACTATAAGATCTATAATAAGGAATTATTAGCCATTATTAGATGTTTTAAACAATGGTGACCCAAACTAGAAGGCACCGGATTTCTAATTAAGGTCCTTAGCGACCATAAAAATCTATAGTACTTTATAACTATAAAACAGTTAAGTTATTATTAAGCCTACTAGTTAAAATATCTGTCTTGTTTCTAATTCTTAATTATATACCGCCTAGGCGTTTAAGGTTAAAAACCTAATACCCTAACCTGACGTTTATAAGATATACCAGTATAGGAAGAAGCGTGTACCTACCGTAATTAAACCCTACTTCGCCCTAAATTATTTAATCCCCTAGCTAAAGACCTTATAGTATACGTCCTTAAAATAACTAATTAATTAGTTAAACAGATTATAATTAATAAATACCCAAATAATAAGTTTATCTAAGAGATACTTAAGCTAATTTAAAATGGCGTTAGACGCTCTAAAAAGATCTCTTTAAGTAAATATAAAGCTTACAGAGACCGCTTGTACTACTAGAACCGCCTAGTTATACCTAACTATAATAAACTTAAGCTTAAGCTTCTTAAATATGTATACAACCTACCAGTAGCTAGCCACCTAGGCTATAGAAAAACCCTAGAACTACTCTAACAGGAGTACTACTAGCTAAATATATATAATATAATACAAAGGTATATCTCTAGCTGCTATACCTGCTAATAAGCTAAGGCTTTGTATAAGATATATAACGGCTTTCTAAAGCCACTACCTGTTCTGGACCGAAGATAGAAGGATATTTTAATTAACTTTGTTATTAAACTCCCCATAAGTAAAGGCTGTATAAACATTATAGTAGTTATAAACCAACTATCTAAAATAAGACACTTAATCGCCTGTCCTAATATATTAACACCTGCCATTACCTAACTGTTCCTAGATTACGTATGGAAACTCCATAAACTCCCTAAAATAATTATCTCTAATAGAGGCAGCTAGTTTATCTCTGTATTTTAGAAAGAACTAACTACCTAACTCCGCATTAAAGTACTGTTATTTATAGCATACCACCTAGAAATGGATGGTTAAATGGAATATATAAATGCTATAATGGAACAATATATTTGGATATATACGTTATATCTATAGGACGACTAGATGGACTAGCTTGCATTTACTAAGTTTACTGTAAATAACTCCATCTTAGAAACTATAAAGGTCTCCCTATTCCTAGCTAACTACGGCTAGTATCTATAAATGGGTTTTAAACCCTTTAGTAATATTCCTTACCTAGCTTATTAGGCCTTATAAGTTATAGAAGCAAACGAATTTGTAAAGAAGATAGAAGAACTATAAGAGTTCCTTACTAATAAAATAACATAGGCCTAATCTATCTATAAAGCTGTAGCAAATAAGAACCGAACCCTAGCACTAGTTTACTAAATTAGTAACTTTATCTAGCTAGATATAAGAAATCTAAACATAAAATAACCTACTAAGAAACTTAATTAGAAGAACACTAGCCCTTATAAGGTTAAAAAAGTTGTCTCTTCTTATGCCTACGAACTAAAGCTCCCTAATATGGTTAAAATCCACCCTGTATTCTATATATTAGTCCTCCGCCCTACTGCCCCTATATTAGACACCCTGCCTAGATAGATCTAAGACCTTCCCCCACTAGTTAAAGTAGATAGTAAGGATGAGCACCTTGTTAAAAGAGTTAACAATATTAAGTATAATAAACGGAAATGTAAATATATGTACCTTATAAAATGGAGAGGTTTTACTAAACCCTTATAGGAACCTGCTGACTCTGTAAGACTTATATAAGCCGCAGAAGACTTTTACAAACTCTACCCAGAACTACTATAGCCCTATCTTGCAGATGCTTAAGTTTAAAGGGGGGGTACTATTATGGGACACCCCCATAATACCTTACACACGTCCACCTGTTTCCACTAACTAAATAACTGGAGACTGACTATAAGACGGCAATCTAATAGTAATCTGCCATATTCCGCCGTAATCTGCTATCTTTACTGTTAGAGTTGCTAACTGGCAACTTTAAGGACCTCTAACTGCCGAATTCTGCTAAGTTCTACTAGAACCGCCACCTAAGCTCTACCCTGCCTGTGTGTAGCATAGTACCCATTAACCTAGCAACTAAGCAAACGTTATATACCCTTTTTCCCTTATTTCCTACTTCCTTTTCCTTACGCAACGTCTTAACTTTATTACGCAGTTTATGTACATAGCTTAATAATATCTACTTCGCTATATATTATCACCGCTTGTGCTCGCTCCGTGACACAAAGACAAGACGTGGTTATATTAGTAATGCCCTAATCCACCTAATAATGCCAGAACTAAATTCTACCCATTTTAAAGTAAAGCAGAGTATATACTTGCCCTATTCTTTATCCAAGAAAAAGTGTTATAGGGGGCTATTAATTAATTTCTACGAGACCCCTAGCTTGCTTCGCTATTACAAGATTAGATATCTGTAAAGAACTCAAATAACTTATTTTAGAGATATAATTAATTAAACCAGGGTATTACGCCTAAAAAATGGGAAAAATGCACGTTAAAAGTTAATAAAGGAAAGGATTTAACGGAATAGACTAAATACTATATCTAATATAGAAATATTGTGCAGGTACTACGGTTCTTACTAGGCCACTAGCTATTCGCCCTAAATCTTATATACACCCCAGTCCGACTATTTAACGACAATAATTTACGGATATATATAGAAGTTTATACTAGTAACTATTAGTGGCACTAGCAGGACTAGCTTCTACTAGGCGCTACTATAGTGCCGCTAGTTATTATAACTAATAAGACCTTACTGTCCAAATAAGGTGAAATAACAATATATCCAGTATACGCTTTAGTATTTAACTTAGATAGCCGAACTTACCATGCACAGAAACGCCTAGGCATAGTATTACTTAGGTTTATTCCTGTTATAAAGGGGCAGGTTAAATCAGAAGTATACTCTACCGCAATAAAACTTATGCTAGCCTATAAGTACTTTAAGCCACCTACCCATATATTCCTAACTAATGGCATTTTAATCGCTGGAAACGATTTTAAAGACTAGTATTTATATTACCTGTGCGGACGGAAAGATAAGAGTATATTACCCTATTATCTTATTAATAATGGCAGACTACAAGGAGAAAGTCGTAATTATAGGTGTAAAGAATCTTCAACAATACACTATATGCCAGATACCGCCTAACTAGTGAGGAAATCTCTAGGCTAAATAGAAGTTCCGTAATTATATAAACACAAGATAATAAATAGAGCTCCAATCTAGAAGGAATATTAAATAGTTAGACAATGCTTGGGTTTACCTACAGCAAAACTTTACCTAGAAGCATTACTTAGTAAATATCTATACCTATATAACTCCTAATATACTGCACTAGCTTATAAAAGGGACAGCAACCGACCTAATTAACTAGACTAAGAATCTCTTGCTTAAAAATACAAAACTATAGCAATTAAAAGGGCAACTAAAGTGGCAGGGTTTAACCGAAGACTATATTAATATTGTGCTAAATAAACAATTTAGTTAAATACCGGAATTTATTGGTATAAAACGGTTTAAAGAGTTTACATTAGTTGGTTAATAGACGGGCTATCTCTAGAAGGACATAATGCGATAGCTTGTAGCGGTACTAGCACCCCTTATACTAAAGGAACATACGGGAATAATGCTATATGCTTAAGCAGTCTCGGACTTTATAATGCTTGCACAATACGCTTTATATAATAATAATACTATTAGGTATATAGAATATACACTCTATATTATAGACTAGATAAAAACCGCCTTCTCTAGATTCTATCTATTATACCGCGCAACACAGGAACAGCACTTTAATATTCTAAAGCTTTACGCTCTTACCTACTACCCCTACTACATCTGTAAGATAGGTAGCCTTACTAGTATAGACATTAAGCATGGTAAGGTTATACACAAACTTCTAATAAAGGTATTCTTTAACCGCATAAATAAGCGCTCTAACTACTAGGAGTAATTGCTCTATTATAATACCTAATACCTCTAAATAATAGCAATAGAAGAACTCTGTATACTTAAAGCAATAAAACCTTTATTACTAGCAGACATTGCTAAGGTAGTTTATGCTATAACCCTAATATAACTAGTAGACCTAACTAATATGGGCTGGTTGATAGAAGCCGACTTTTGGAGCTCTTGCTACACCCGGCCTAAAAAGACCAAACCAACCAAAAGAACCCTAAAAAACACCCTAATAATCCCCTGAGATGCATGCATCACAGGGGAGGCACAGGTAGAATGACGGTGGTACATAGTTGCGCGCAACCGCTAGACCTATACCCAACAATAGCCCCCCACAATAATAACAAGGACGGGCGAATACCACACTAGAAAGCGGAAATACCCTAATTAAGAAGGCATCTAATAAAATATAAAGCCTATTAGACGCATCTAGTATCTAGAACTATAAGGGAGCATCTATTAGCTATTATAAACTAATATAGCTAGTAAAATGGCTCTAGTCTAGCAAACCTTAGGCGCCCCTCTAGTAAACCCTTAATTAAATCCTCCAATAGCTAAACAAAATTAAAGATAAATAAAACCCCCCCCTATAGGCGAACCGCACCTAGGCCACCATAGCTGCGCTCCTATAGCATAGGGAACCTACCCCCCTAAAGACAATAACTGGGTATATAATCACAATATAACTAAATACAGAAAAGGCAGAGGAACTTAGGGGACAATTAGAAACAAGAGTTCTTATAGAGATTTATAAGGAGGTCCACAACGCCATTGCAGTCTAACATCTTAGGAGTAGAGACATTAGAGTCACCCTAAAGGACTAATAGGTAAAGAAACGGGCCATAAGGGCAGGGGACAGGCTAGGAGAGCGTATTAGTATAAAAGTGCTTTATAAAGATTACCTAGTTAAAGTCCTATTGGTTCCTATAAGCCTTAGGGTAAAAAGGGGACGCCAGGCGGACAATATAGCAACTATATAGGAGATAGTAAAACAAACGGAATGCCTTATACTAGGACTTATAATTACCCGAATCTAATAGCTTTAATAGGAAAATACAAACTAAGCATATAATAAGAATAATAAGAGGATATAAAGGGCGCCAGAGACTTGCTAGGGAGATAACAAACAAACGCATATCTCCCTTATTATTAGCGTATATACACTAGGAATGCAAAAACTTCTTATCCAAAAAGAAATAATTATAAATGGCCTTATATATAACACAAGGCTCTACAACCACAGACTATACCTAGAATAATATTATTACTACATATAATAGGAACACACCCAATCCACATACGCAGCATAGGTGTGCTGCGGCTACTATGCAGGCCCCCATAATATAAGATAATATATAAATTAAAACCAAATAAAATGCGCAAACTGTCACCAAAGCACACATAAGGCGTAGGAGAGAGAAGACTGCATTAAATACAGAAGATAGAAGAAAAGGGCTTAATAGCTACAGGAATAACTACACACTAGGTTATATAAATGGAAATAATAGGTAATAAGCTAGGGGGACACAGGTATCTTCCTAGCGTTTCCTACCTTTAACACTAGGGGGCTAAGCCAGCCATCTTAAGCCTTAATGGGCTAAAAGTAACGCTGCGTGACATTACCAGACCAAATAGGGACATAAGGGATATATAGAACACAAGGGAGAGGACGCCCAGTAGGAAGACCCCTATAGACGGCTACAGTAAGTTCAAGGTCAGGATAATTAAGAATTAGATTTAACGCGGTAAATATAACACATATAGCTGGCTTATAAGGGGCACACAGCTAACTGGTAAGAATAGGGGAAGAACCAGAGGCAATAACAAACTCAGATTTAGAAAGGCTAGTAGGAACACAAGATACAGAAATAGAAAGCTCTATACAAAATAAGTAGTGGCCAGGGAGCAAATATAGGAGATAGAAGTTCTAAATATTTTAGAGAAAGTAGAAACAGAAGAAGTAAGGAGTAAAGGAGAGGCAAAGGACCCCCGCCAGGGGTCCGCTACTTGACCATTATACAGTATAACTGCGGTAATATGAACCACCGTTTAGCAAGGCCCCTACTAGATAGTCTAGGCCTAGAGAAACACCATATTCTTGCCATATAAGAGCCGTATTATAATACCTATATATAATTAACATACTGCCCCTAAGGATTCCAGCTCCTATATAAACCAAAAGCAGCCACACGCGTATGCTTTATAATCAGCAAAAATATTAGCTTTGCCTTATGGTTATAGCAGGCAGTTAACCCAGATATTGCAGTTATAACCATCCAGATATATAGGGGACTAATATAAATCATTAATATCTATAACCCTAGGGTCAAAGGGGTAGCATAGACAGAGAATATTATATCTGTAATAAGCTTGCTAGAAACTAAATACGCGGAGTCTATTCTACTAGGAGATATAAACCTCTACCACCTATAGTGGGGGGGCATCCATGTTGCTGCTAATTAATAGGTAAAGTGCCTACTAAGAGCTATAGACAACGGGGGCCTTAAGCTAGCTACCCCCCTAGGTGCAATTATATGGCAATAGGGTACTGCTAAAAGTACAATTAACCTTATAATTATGGACGAAAACCTATACCAGAGACTTAAAAGGTGCTCCCCTAAAGAAGAATAGGCACTTACCTTAGACCATATCCCTATCTAGATACAACTAGATCTGGACATTAAGGCGTAACTAAATGGCAAAAGATACGTAATAAGGAAGCTTAATATAGATAGCTTCCTTAATATAATTAAACAACAACTCTAAGACCTAGAAGAAATCCACCTAATACTAAATAAGTGAGGCTTATTAGCTACCCCTAAGGAAATTAATTAAAGACTAGAAAGGATTTAGGTAGCAATTAAAAGTAGGCTAGAAGAGCACTGCCTGGTTTTAAAACTGGGCCCCTATACGCGACACGCATGGTCTGTATAGTGCGCGGCCCTTGTAGCCGGCCAATGACGAGCAAGGAGGAAATATATAAGTAGCTATAATTCTAAGGACAAGAGATAATATAAAGACACAAGAAACTAGCTAAAGAATACCCTAAGAAAAGAAGTAAGGAATAACTAGAGATGGTTTATAAATGAATATACTACTAACCTAAGTCTCCCCTATAATAAGGGCCTTTGGACCATAGCGAAATAGGTAAAGAAAAAGGCAGGACGCCTAGTAGAAGATCTACACCTACTACCCCTACGAAGAGTAGGCAAACTATAGGCCACAAGCAACAATAACAAGAAGGTAAAGATCCTTATAGAAAGATTTTTCCCTTAACCAGCTCTAGTAGACCTTAGCGATATAATAACTAAAGAAATGGCTAGAACTATTAGCCGCCTTTTAAACAACACAGTACTAGGACTAGATAGGATTCTAAACGAAGCCCTAAAGATCTGTAGACCACTTATAGCACCTTAGCTTGCAGACGTAGCCAGAGCATGCTTTGCAATAGGCTACTACCCGCGACTTAGAAGATCTATAACGATGGTCGTCTTATAAAAAGAAGGTAAAGTAGACTATTTAATCCCAGGAAGCTACCACCCTATTGCCTTAGAAAATACCCTAAGCAAGATCTTAGAAAAGGTTATAGTAGACCATATAGCAGACATGGTAGAGGAACACGCCCTACTACCACAAAGCTAAATAGGGGTAAGAAAGAATCGCTTAACACTATTAGTACTTACACTACTCGCTGCTACCATTAAAACTGCATAGGCTATGCAAAAGGACTTTATAGTATTAATACTTAGCCTAGATATCAGCGGCGCCTACGACAATATACCCTATAAGCGTCTCCTATACATCCTTAGGGCAAAGGGCTTCCCAGAATAGATCATCCAATTTGTTTAAGGATTTATAGGCCAGAAAGAAACATTACTAGTCTTTAGCAGATACCAGAGCCCCCCTATCACAGTTATAACAGGAATACTATAAGGATTACCTCTATCACCTATACTTTTTCTCTTCTTTGTAAGTAACCTGCTTAACACCTTTAAGGAAGGGGCGACCTAGGGGATAGGCTTTATTAATAATATAAACCTAATTATATATGGGCCAACAGCCGTAGAGAACTGTAGGACACTAAAGAAAGCCCATAACACCTATATAAAATAGGCAAGATGATATAGAGTCCAATTCTTACTAGAGAAATACCAGCTAATCCATTTTATAAGAAAATGTAACCAATCTGCAGATCTTTAGCATACAATCCATATCTAAGGCTTTAGGGGTTAACCGGTTCAAGGCCTAAGGGTATTGGGAGTGTAGGTAGATAGCAAGCTCCAGTAGAGCGCACATACGGCATAAGCGGCCCGTAAGGGCCAAGTATAGTATATCGCTATATCTAGGATCGTTAATTCTATATAGGGTCCATGCTTCTAGAGGTCACGCCTACTATATATAGCAGTTGTCCGGCTAACCATAACGTATAGATCTAGCATTTGGGCCACTAGAGAAACCAAAAAAGGCCCCCCTAAATCACTCCTTAAACCACTCTAAAAGGTCCAAATAGCCTGCCTTAGGAGTATAATAGGCGGGTATAAGCGAACAGCCATAGTACTGCTCAAGAAGGAAGCCAATATTCCCCCCCTATAACTATATATTGAAGCCAATGCAATGTAAAGGGTGTAAAAGGAACGCAACTCTAATGTTATAAAGTATATTAAGACACGCCTAAACAAACTATGGAGGGACCCTAGGGTGCCCTATAGGAGAAGGAACCAACAACCCTAAAATAGGGAAGATATATTAGGAAAACAGGTAGAGAAAGTAGAAGAAGAATAGTGCGGCGCTAGGGCCCAGGCCTATATAGAGGAGGAAGGGAGACGCGTAAGAGGCCAGTAAAGATAATAGTAAGGGAGAGAAAGGAGCCAAAGTAGAGCATAAAAAAGTACTAGAAAACCATCTACCATAACACAATACTGGTTAGACCAACGCTAGAGAGACAAATAGGAGTTAAAGGTATAGAGGCAGACTTAGGCAAGGGGAACCTAAGCTGTAGTATAGGTAACGCTATAGGGGGTAAATACCTAAGGGCTCTAAGAGGGCCTAATAAAGGTAGAAAATACAATAGCAACACTCTTAAGGACAGGAATAATAGGACTAAAAGATTGGCTTCACTGGATAGGTGTCCTAGTAGGTAGCCTAAGGTGCAAATATGGCTGGCCAAGACAGACACCAAAATACGTAATACTATTATACCCCTTACACACCGGCTAAGAAGCAATGCTCTCAGCAGCTGGCACAGAAAACTATAATACACTGCTCTTAATACAGAAAGGCCTCAAGGCGGCTACCCGGTGGCTTATTGGCTAAAATATACTAGACCAGTTCTGGGTTGCAAAGGAAATAGCAATAGAAGGCAAAGGGGTAAGTAATAGGCGCCCCCTAATAACTCTACAGGAGTAGAGTACAGTGTGTAATACTAGCGCGTCCGTAGGTTTATTACGGCAGTAGTAGTTCCCAAGGAGGTCAAAAAGTAAGGTAATAGAGCATTACTGGTGACTCACAGGTGACTCGCAAGCGAGCCCCAAAAGGCGGGGAGACGGATTACGGGGTTTTCTCAAATAGAGTTTTCTCCCTATATGTATATAAGGAGTAGTCCGCGTGGGCCCAACAGGGATCCGAATCGGACGTTAAGCAATGAATAATAATAATAATATGGGCTGGTTTATTAACTAGGACAACAGATATATAGCAGAAGAGGCTAGTATCCTAATTAAAATATAGCGCTGGGTATATTAAGTTAAAAACGAAATAGGGCTTTCTGGTTTTATTAAAGCACTAACTATGTTTTTATAAGAGAATCGTAATAAGCAGGATAGAACCTCTACTACTAATATTTAAATGGATTATAGAGAAGAGGATTCTTCTAAAGTAGGCTTATACTTTATGTGCATCTATAACTTGGTCTAATATTAGAAGCGGGATAGAAAGAGCCTAGACTCTATAGCTAAAGAGTTTATCCAATGCGTATATAATTGGCAGAGCCAAGGTAAATGGAGATGAGACTATATATAGGTGCAAGAGTATATATAAACTGCCACTTCTGGGCAGATATACCCTCTTAGCGGTATGCTTCCTAGAAAGGCTTAACTGATTATTACAGTTATAGATAAAGAAAGGTTAAACTTATAGGGCAGGTGGCTTTAATATATAGGTGTTTTGGTTAACCTACTTCATCTTAAAGATATAGGCCGCGTAAACAATTTTTATGGTATAGTAGAGGTAGAGCCATGGTAGTAATCTCTTATAAAGTGCTAACGAAGTATTAGTAGACGTTATATTTATGACCTTTTATTGGTGCTCTGTAGCGCGTATATAGTGCCATTAAAGCTTAGGTTAGAGCCCTAAAGCTTTTTTATTAATCCTTGGGTTGATTTTAATCAGTTTAATATATTGTATAATAAAGATTTTTTTTTAAAAGGTAAACAAGCTGCTAATAAATATATAAAGAGTTAGAGCCGTAAAAGAAAAGCATAGTTATAAATATAGATTTTAATAAAAGCAATATATATAATATCTGCGATAAATGTAATAATGGCAATAATATCTATTTTATAGCTATAAGCTGGCTTATTACTGCAATATATATAGTATTACGCTCTTTTAGCCATGACCATTTAAGAATTGTAATAGCTTCAGGTTTTGGCGAATATGGTGGAAAGCTAGCCTTGGGCCCCAAAAATGCTTTTAGCAGAACTAAATTTCCTATACCACTTTCTGTTTTCCTGACGTAGAGCCTACTAAGAGGCCTTTAAGATTTCAATACCCTAATGGCAAAAAATGTAATAATAGTGACAATATTTATTTTATAGCTATAAGCTAGCGTATAGCTCTAGGGGGTTAGCTAATATGGTAGAAAGCTGGCCCTAGGCTCCAGGGGGTTAGCTAATATGGCGGAAAGCTAGCCCTGGACCATAGGGGGTTAGCTAATATGGCGTAAAGCCAGCCCTAGGCCCTAAAAACACATTTAGCGAAACCAAATTTCCTGCGCCACTTCCCGTTTTCCTGACGTAATATAAAATCTTAAGCCTCCTTCTAGCTTTTCAATAAATAGTATAAGGTAAATGGAGATTAACTAGGGCGAATAAATCCTTTTTCCAGATACTTGTTAAGGTATTATTATATTATAAGCAGTTCTTCTTATAATATACTATATAGCGGACCAAACTTTGGTGTTATACTAGGCTTAAGTTCTATCTTAAAATTATATTTCTCTTAGTATAGGGCTAGTTAGTCTATAAATTATTTATTAAACTTATTAATTAGGTTATAGTACTCTTTAGGCACAAAAGGTTAAGAATTAGGATATTATTTTGGTTCTAGTACTTTCTTAATATCTTCTATAATTACAGTAAAGATTTTATAATCTTATCTTTTTACTAATAAGATAAAAGGCGCGGCCTGTATTATACAAATTTTAAAAGGTTTTAATATAACATCTTCACATTCTTTACCATAATTAGCAGTTATAGATTTATTATATTAGCTTAAGGTTTGTGGCAAGGGTAATTTATATTATATTATATTTAAATAGTTATATACATGTTTATAGGGCAAATAGTTTTTTAAGTAATAACTTTAGCAGTAGGTTATACGGAACTTTAGTATTTCTTTAACCCAGCTAATTAAAGGGTTATGTTATTTTAGCTATCTATATCTAAGTATAACTTTATATTGCTTTAAGGGTATTATAAACAGGGAGATATGTTTAAGGTATTCGCCTATCCACATCTTTACTAGGGCGTAGTGCGTTATTTTGCTATATATTAAGGGGTTGCCATTAAAGCCTATAGGCCTTAAGACTTATTACGTTTCTTTAAATTTAGGCGTTAAGTTTTTATATAATTTATATTAATAAAGCCTATGCTAGTAGCTCCGCTATCTATTAGGATTTATATCTTCTTCTATTTTCTAAGTATTTAAATTTCGCTAAGTATATTAAGGGAGTTATACTGTGTATTAGCGCTAGAAGAGCCTAGACACTTATACTCTTCTACTTTTTATCCTAAGGCGTAACTTGGCCTTAGGATAATTTGTTTTTTAAGTTAACTAAAGGTAAGATGCTTTATAGTAACTAAATATAATTTATAGAGTGGGTATAATTTAAGGAATAAGTACAACTTAAGGAACGGGTATAATTTAAAGATTAGGTATAACTTAAGGATTAGGAGGAACTACAGCGGACTTTTTTTAAAAGGGTAAGTTCGGCAATGCTTTTAAATATATCCTTTTTTACTATATCTAAAGTATTCTCCATTTATGGCTTAAGTTCTTTATTTATTGGTTCCTAAGGGTGTATAGAATTAAGTGGCATTGAGGTTTATAGGGTTATATATAGGGCTTTTAGGTCTTAGAGAAGGATCGCGCTTTAGGGCATATACTAGTTTTATAGAGTTTTAAACGCAAGGTGTAGTTAGCTTTAGAGAATAAGTCTATTTGTTATATTAAAGGTCCTCGTTAATTTATTAATATATTATAGCAAATTTAGATAGATTTTTTGGCAGTTCCCTACCTACTAAATAGGCTCTAATTTATCTAAGATAGCTTATTAAAGGGTAGTAACTTTAGCGGCTTTATTCTAATCTAGTTTGCCAATAAGGCCTAAAAATTCTAAAAAGAAGCTGGTAAAGTCTTGGTTCTACTATTATAGGTTTTTAAGTTTAGTAATAGCTATATATTCGCGGCTAGCATTATTATATATTTGTTCTAGTAGAGAGATAAAAGTTTTAAAATTAATAAAAGTGCTATTGCGGAAGAATGGATCTATAGTTTATATAGCGTCTTTACTTAATTAGGACATTCTATAGCTAACCTTACTAGCTTTAATAAGGTATTAATTATAGTTTATTAAGAGTTTAAGATGGAGCTTGGTTATAAAGTGATATAGGTTATTTTAGTTTCTATTAAATATTAGAGGATTAAGGAGCTTTTTAGTTTTTATAATAGGTACTTAGTTTATTATATGTATAGGTTAAGCTACTATTACTAGTTTTGTATTCTTATTTAACAGGCTAGGTTTAGGTACCATTATATTAATCTTATTTATAGGTATTGTTATTAGGGTCTGTAATATAAGTGCCTTGACGTTATAGAGTTCTTTATAGAGTACTTCCATTAATTGCTAGTACTGGGCTTCTAGTATAGCCCACTACTAAGCTAAGGCGTCCGTAAAGGACTATTATATTATAGTTAACTGTTCCCTAACTAGGGTTATAATACTTATAGTTATTAAAAGGGATTTAGGTTCATTTGCCATTTTAATAGTAATTGTTTTAATGTAACATAATATAAAGGCGCAAAGAGGCTTTAGGGAAGATTTAAAGGAATAATATAAATTCTATCTAACCTAAGGGTATATAGCTCTTGCTAAATACAAGACGTTATATAAAGAAGAGAAAGGAATATAGGAAACTTATAACTAAATATTTAGGGTCTTAGCAGCAGACACATAGGCAATAGGCACAAGCCCACGCGGATTTTAATGGGTTTTAACCAAATTCCATTACATTAGTGGAATTTAGTGGATTTTAATTAAGAGTGGAACTTAGTGGAATTTAATTAAGTCGGCGGAATTTAGTAGAATTTAATTAAAGCGTTAGAATTTATCTGTTAAGTGTTTCACTAAGACATTTCTACTGTAACTGGGCTAGTCCCGTTACACGAATATATTAAACACTTTCTCCCTAAAAACGTAGATAAGCTGCCTCCTTACTAACTATAGGACTATAAAATTAAGATTATATCTAGAAAGTAAGCCCTATACTATAAAAACGGACTATTTTTACCCGCTAAACTTAGGTGTGTAAAGAAGTAGATTAATAAAATGCTAGATAAAGGTTTTATTTACAAATCAACCTTACTAGCCGCTATACTATTTCTCCTTACTACGAAACCTAGCGGCGGTATATAAATCTACTATAACTATTAAGGCTTAAATATAGTTACTATTAAGAATTAATACCTATTGCTACTAGTCCGCAAGATACTTAACGCACTTTATAGCGCTAAGTACTTTACTAAGCCCAATACAATTACTATATTTAACTAGATTTGGATATAGAAAGGCTATAAGTAGCTTATAGCATTTATTACCCAGTTTTGACTCTATAATATACTAGTTAATCTCTATAACGCGCCCGCTACATTCTAAAACTATATTAACTATATTTTATATAACGCCCTTAATAACTACTGCACTACGTACCTTAATAATATCCTTATCTTCTTTAAAATATATACTAAGTACACGAAATATATAAATAAATTTTTTAGAGACTTAGTAATACTAGACTCTAGACTAATATTAATAAGTCTAAGTTTTATACTACTAAAACAAAATACCTTAGCCTAATTATCTCGACTAATAGGATAACTATAAAACCCTAAGAAGGTATAGGCCTTACATAAATAAAAGGACCTAACGTTAGTTAAGGAACTCTAGCAGTTTCTTAGCTTCGCGAATTTCTACTACCGATTTATCTAAGGCTATTTTAAGGTAGTTAAGCCCATAACCAGGCTACTAAAGAAGAGTACTAACTAGTTATAGGGCCCTGATTAAGTATAGGCGTCCTAAACCCTAAAAATAGCGTTTACTATAGCACCGGTCTTAGCGTACTATAACTATATAAAGAAGACCGTAATAGAGACAGATGCCTTAAACTAGGCTTTAAAAGGAATACTTTATTAAGCTAGCGAAGATAGTAAACTTAAGCCAGTCGCATTCTTCTCTGCTAAGCACTCCGCCCCTAAATATAACTATAAGATATATAATAAGGAGCTCCTAGTAATTATAAAAGCACTAAAGAAATAGTGCCCTAAACTATAAGGAACTAAGTAACTATTTAAGATTATTACGGACTATAAGAACCTTTAAATCATTATAATAACTGTTATAGAGTAAGTGTAAGCGGTGATAATATATAGCGAAGTAGATATTATTAAGCTATATATATAAACTGCGTAATAAAGTTAAAACGTTATATAAGGAAAGAAAGTAAGGAAACGGGAAAAAAGTGTATATATTATTAGTTTGGTTACTTAGTTAATATACATATAAAGCAGAATAGGATTTAAGTAGCAGTCCTAGTAGAACTTAATAGAATTTAGTAGACTTAGTAGAATATAGCATAATGCGGCAAATTACTATTAGATTGCTATATATTGCCGGCAGATTGCCATTAGATTGCCATTTCACGGTTAGTCTCTTCTTACTATGTTAGTAGAAATAGGTAGATATATATAAAATATTACAGAGGTGTCCCGTAATAGTACACCCCTTTAAACTTAAGCTTCTATAAAATAGGACCATAGTAGTTCTAGGTAGAGTTTGTAAAAGTCTTTTATAACTTATATAAGTCCTATAAAGTCAACAGGTTTCTATATAGGCTTAATAAAGCCTCTCTATTTTATAAGGTATATATATTTACGTTTCCGTTTATTATACTTAATATTATTAACTCTTTTAATAAAGTACTTATCCTTACTATCCACTTTAACTAGTAGGGGAGGGTTCTAGATCTATTTAGGTAGGATATTTAATATAGGGGGAAATGCTTAGTCCCAACCCTAAGTCGCGAGCTGGAATACCCTAATAATAAAGGGATCTACATATCGGCCTACTCAATAGATAACTCAGTAAGAATAGACGGACGGAAATAGATAGTTTTACCTATAATAGGAACAACTGCTAAAAAACAATATAAAAACCGTTCTATAATTAACTGCGGAGCTACTAATAAATTTATAGATACCTAATTCGTGCGTAAATATAACCTACTAACCTTACCCCTTACCAAAGCCCGCGCCCTACAACTCGCTAACGGTAGTTGTACTACATAAAAGATTACTTATATAGCACAACTCTACCTAGACATAAACAGATACCAAGAAGAGCTTTAGGCCTATATTACACCACTTACCAATTACCCTATTATCCTTAGAATAAACTGGCTCAAACAGCATAACCCCATCATTAACTAGAAGAAAAGAGAAGTAACCTTTAACTCCAACTACTACAGAGAGATCTACCTAGGGTATAGCCTAGCCGCCTCTACCTACTCCCTAAGATATCAACCTAAAGAACCTCTAATTATACCACCCACAACCAACTATTACCACGTTAGTGCCGCAGCCTTCTATTATATAGCACAAAGAAAGAGCTAGGTTATTACAGCAGCCTCCCACTCACAGCTATACAAACTTAATAAAGAACAGGATCACATCCTCTATAGCAATAGAATAGATCTAGTGGACCTCCTAGAGGACAATACACCTATAAAACTTAATAAACTCTCAACCTCGGACTTTAAGAAGTTTATAAAGCTTAAAAAGGGACTTACCAACAAGAAACTCCACAAGCTCCTCCCTAAAAGGTACCACAACTTTATCAACATATACTCATAAAAGGGCACAGATATACTTCCCCTATATTAACCTAATAACCATACCATTAACATTAAACAAGAAAAAATGCTACCTTATAAAAGACCCTACCTAATATCAAAAGACAAACTTCTAGTTGTAAAAAAGTATATCAATAAGCACCTTAACAAAGGGTTTATTTGTCCTAACATATTACCAGCAGCCGCCCCTATCCTTCTCACCAAGAAGCCTGGAGGAGGTATCCAATTCTACATTAACTACAAAGGACTTAACGCTATTACAATTAAAAACCAATACCCAGTACTACTTATACATAAGACCCTCAAGCGGCTTAGTTAAGCCAAAATCTATACCAAGCTCAATATCATCGCCGCCTTTAACTATCTCCAAATACAGAAAGGCAACAAATAGAAAACCGCATTCATATTACGCTTCGGCCAATTTAAATATACCATCATACCCTTTAGCGTGTATAACGGCCTAGGCACCTTCCAAAGCTACATTAATAACGCCTTATAGGACTACCTCAACATCTTCTACTCGGCGTACCTAGATAACATACTTATTTATAGCAACAACCCTTCTAAGCATACCAAGCACGTTCAAAAGGTCCTATAGCGCCTTAGGGAAGTAGGACTCTATATTAATTTAAAGAAGTACAAATTCTCAGTTACAGAAGTAAAATACCTTAAACTAATTATCACTATTAAGGGTGTCCATATAGACCCCAAAAAGGTACACACAATTACTAAATAGCAAGCCCCTAACTGCATTAAGGACGTATAAGCCTTTCTTAGTTTCGCCAACTTCTATTAGAAATTTATATACAACTTCTTAGGCGTAGTAGCACCACTTACAGCAATAATACAAACAAAGGGCCTTTCTGCAAAAGAAAGAAAAACGCACCTACGCTTTACCTAGACACCTAACTACAAGAAGGCGTTCTAAGACCTTAAAAATGCCTTTACTAAAGCACCTATCCTAGCTCACTTTACACTAGGACAACAACTCTATCTTAAAACCAACTCCTTAGACCACGTCAACGCAGGCGTCCTCTCCTAAATAGGCAACAACGGTTTCCTCCACCCAGTCACATTCTACTCGTCTAAGCTTACACCATAAGAGTATAACTACAAAATCTATAATAAAGAACTCCTTGCAATTATATAAGTGTTTAAAGAATTCTAACCGGAACTCTCTTTAGCAAAACCTAACTAGCCAACTAAAGTTCTTACAAATTATCGCAACCTTAAATACTTTATAACCACAAAGCAGCTAAACCAACGCCAAGTACATTAAAACGAGTTCCTCTCCAGTTTTAACTTTAAAATCATATATAGGCTAGAAGTATAAGGCACAAAACCTAATAGCCTAACACACCGCTTACAAGATCTTCCTTAATTAGAGGACGACCCCTATAATTAGTTCCAATAGTAGATAATCCTAAAAGCAAGGAACCTGGCCCCTAGCATACTACCTATAACAAAACCATCCGCACCTTAGCTTTACGCTACAGACTTAAAACCACCCCCTAAAATTAACAAGCTTATTGCTGCTATATATAACATCTCTATTAACCCATTATTACACTAACTTATTGCCGCGAAAACTGCTAGCGCCTACAAGCCACCCACTAGCCTCCAAAACTTAGGCCAAATTAATATAGTAGCCTTAGAAGTAAAGGAGAACAGACTCTACTATAAAGGCTATCTATTCGTCCCTAATTTAAAAGACCTACAACGGCAACTAATCTAGATAGCCTATAACCTCCGGTTAAGCGGTTACCCAGGCAGAAAAGGAACTTACAAACTCCTTAGCCAATACTACTTCTAGCCTAAAATAATAAACTCAGTTAAACACTTTACAAGCGCCTACTACAGCTACAAGCACGCCAAGGCCTTTCGCACTAAGTACCAAGGACTACTACACCCGCTACCAATCCCTATACAGCGGTAGGCAGATATAGCTATAGACTTTATTACTAACCTACTACCCTATAAACGGCATAGTTATACCTACAAGAACATCCTAATAATAATATACCAACTTACAAAGGAACGTCACTACGTCCTAACCAAAGGCATAGCCGTTAACAACGTCGCAGACACTTTTCTTCGCAAAGTCTACCAACTACATAGGATACCTAACTCTATTACGTCCAACTAGGGCACGCAATTCAACTCTAACCTATAGAGACGGATCTATCAACGTCTTAATATCTCCATTAAGATATCTACATCCTTCCACTATAAAACTGCGGGACAGCCAGAAAACGCCAACGCTAATATAAAGGCGTACTTATAACAGGTCATTGCCTACGGCTAGGACAACTAGGTAGATCACCTCCCACTAGGTAAGTTTACAGCCAATAACCATATCTCAGCCACTATAGGACTTACTCCATTCTTCGCAAACAAGGGTTATCACCCCCAATCCAACATAGAGCCACCAGAACCTATTAATAAAAAACTGCCATATAGAAAACACCTTAAGATACTACTTACCAACCAGTATACAGACCGCATAAAAAATCTACTCAACTACTACAGGGGAGAAATGGCCTGGGCTTAAGCAAAGCAGGCCTACTTCGCCAACCATTATAAAACGCCACCACCGGAGATACGTATTAGCAACTAGGTATAGCTAGATACACACAATATCTCTATATAGAGGCCTATAAAGTCACTTAATTATAAGAACCTCAGCCCCTATTAGATTAAACAAGTTATTAATAGGGGAGCCATATATAAGCTAGAGCTCCCGCCGGCCCTAGCCACCCGCAGGATATAGCCTATATTTTACCTATAGCTACTACACCTTCACCAGCCTAACCCCTTACCAGAACAGACACAGCCTAAACCCCTACCAGTACTAATCCAAGATAAAAACAAAGACAAGAACCACAAGGAGTAGACCATTAAACAAATCATTAACTCTAAATACTTTAGCAAAGGCAGAGGACGGCAGCTCTACTACAGAGCTATCTACATAGGATTCAACATAGATCAGCCAAAATAGCAACTATAGGAAGACTTTAAAAATGCAAAGGACCTAATTAGCGACTTTTACTACGCAAATCCACAGAAACCGGGCTTAAGCAAAGATTTCGTACCTAATCCTCTATAGGAGCCCTTATAGAGTTCAATTATTATACACTACCACATAAGGGCAAATTGCCATCAGATTGCCGTAGATTGCCATTATATAACTAAAAAATCGTTAAGATGTCCAGGAACTTCAACCGCTGGTTAAAGTTATCTAATTAATTAAATTCTTAGGTGCCAAGCCTTATTACGTAATAACGCTGCAGACTGCAAAGATGTCAGTTCAGCTTACCGCCTTCCACTAAGCCAATAGCGATTTTCTATCCCAGGGATGGAAAATCCTAATTAGTCCATTTAATAATTAGAGCTAGCAGAACTCCACACCACCAACCCCTTTAGCATTATTTCTTTTCCTTCTCTATACCTTAAGCGTTCCTTCTACATGTATATAGTAACCACAGCGTCGCCGGAGCTCCGCCTCTATAAGAGGGGGGGTAGTGTCACGGAACGCCGCCGCAGGAGCCTCTATAGGAGACTCCCTAGCGGAACCCCGTGCCCTCACATACGCTTCGCGTACAGCTTACGTCAGCCACGCGTAGTATATCACCTTCCTACGCCCTCAATCCTTACAATCGATCACGCAACGTCTTGTAGACTCCTTAAATACATACACTCTGTAGCCATTACCTACGTCCCGTGACAGTTATAGAGGCGTAGAATTGGTTATAGGCTAAGCGTTAGTGGTAAAAAAAGGCGCAACGTAATATTATGGAATGGGGGCAGTGGCTATAAAGCATATATATTTAAGGAGTCTATAAGACGTTGCGTGATTAATTATAAGGGTCAAGGGCGTAGGGAGGTAATATACTACGCATAGCTAACGTAAACTATACGCGAGGTATACGTAAGAGTACGGGGCTCTGTTAAGGTGTCTTCCATAGGGGGCTCCTATGGTGGCGTTCTGTGATATAAAGTATATCTACCTTTTTTACTAGTAAAAGCTTTACTTAATATTATAACCATAGGGTTTAAGTAAGAGATTAATAGTGTAATGGTACTGGGGCACCTATTTACTATATTCTGCTATATACGGTCAAGCTTATATAAAATTACATAAAAACTATATAATTAGGATTTTCTATCCCTAGGATAGAAAATTGTTATTAGCTCGCTTATTACTAGAGCCTTAGCAACTACTTTATATTTATATTAACCCCTAACGACCCTCCTTCTCTTCTTATCTTTAGCTTAGTATTTTTTATATAGTAGCAATCTATAAGCTTTGTCTTAGAGGCATTTATATAAGCCTGTTATATTATACTAAGCTCTCTCCTATACTGCCTAGGAAGGTCTTAAAAATATCCTACTTTAAAAAAAGACCTTTATCTACAATAACGCGTTAACGCGTTATACTTAAATACTAAAGTTACTCTATATTTCTTGGGAAGGCCTTAATAATATCTTACTTTATAGGCCAAATTATACTTAACCTATATCTCTAAAAAAAAGAACACTATAATTAAAAACAAATTATATAATTTTAACGAACCTTAGTAAGCTATTAATAGTACCTAAAGCTAGCTTATTTAAGAGAGCTGTTTTTACCTAAGAGGAACCTAAGATCTAATTAGGATTAGAAATTAAAGCGGCTTAGCTACGACTTTATAGTTATAGATAAACCAGTAATAGAAGTTATAAATGTTAAAGATAAACTACATAATATTGCTTATGTAAGCATTATATAATGCTTATATAAGAATACTCTGGAAGAACCCTAAAAGATTCCAATACTTTAGAATCTTATAATGTATTAGGCCATGTATTAGATTATATATTAGGCTGTATATTAGGCCGTGTATTAGGTCGTGCATTAGGTCTTGTATTAGGTTGTATATTAAATAATATATTAGAATATAAACCGGAATACGGACGTCCTGGAACTAGGGTCTTTTAGGTATATATAAAGACTTAATCCTATAGATAGATATTATTAATCGAATCAAGTTTACCTAGTTTACTTACTTTACTATATTGTCCACCCTATTGTCCTCTAACACTCCGCTTACTAAATTTATAAACTGGTCCCAAACTTGTTAATTATAGATCTTTTACTAGTTTTATTTATTTATTTAATATTTAGGCTAAATACTAGTAGGTTGTCTATATAGCAGAGTATTATAATGCCTAGTGTATTATTTTTAAATACTGCCTAATCTGTAAAGATATGATAGAATACTTCTTTTTTAAGGTTATTTACTAGGTAGTTATACCATTATTTTAATAATTGTTTTAGGCTATATAGAGCTTTGTTATAGGACACCTCTATAACACCTTATATACGTCCACCTGTTTCTACTGACATAGTAAAAAGAGACTGACCGCGAGACGGCAATCTACGGCAATCTGCCGCATTCTGCTATATTCTGCCAAAGTCCACTAAATTTTACCAAAGTCCACTGAATTCTGCCAAAGTCTACTAATTCTACTAAGTTCTGCCAGGACCGCTCCTTAAATCCTACTCTGCTCCATGTATATATTAACCGAGCAACTAAGGGGTCGTTCGGTTGCAAAAGCGTCAGATTGAATCTGAACTGAAAGTCCGGCAGAACGAACGCGTTCCTTCCCGATATGACACGCGTCTGTGGCTCTACGGGTTGCACGGACGTGTGCAATCTGAAGCCTTCAGATTCAACTAAGGAGCTCAAAGCTCCTTATTTAAACTAACGCCAAGACCTCAGTTCAGATTCTGTATGTGGTAAAGTTGCCAACTTTTTAGTAACTTTTAGCGTGTTTTTTGGGCGGTCAGAGGAATATTAAAAATTTGTGGCTAAAGTCAAGTTGAACTGGAATTTAACCGAACAGTCACCTTAGAATTAGATTGGAGCTCCAGATTAACTCCATTCTGAAGCCCTTATTCTGATCTAAACTTGCAACCGAACGACCCCTAAACTAATAATATATACCCTTTCTTCCCGTTTCCTTACCTTCTCTCCTTACGTAACGTCTTGACTTTATTACACAATTTATATATGTAGCTTAATAATATCTACTTTGCTATATATTATTATCGCTTATACTTACTCCGTGATACTATATTATATTAAACTATATACTCCGTCCTGCCCTACCTAATATGCAGAACAACCCAGAAACCCCCTTGTCTATAAACGACCTACGCGCCCTATTTACTAAACAAATAAGAAGTCTTTAAGAGGCTTTTATAGACGCTGTTGCCTAATAAGAAGCTTAATATTACGAGATAATCTAATCCCTAAGAAAGGGAGTTAAAGAGATTTATTACAACCCACTATCTACTACACTATCGCCCCTACCTATCCCTACTAGTATTAACCTATAAACACTAGATAAGAAGAACGTATCTAAAACTAACTCCTTAACCCTAAATTCGCTAGTTAATACCCCTAAAAAAAAGTTATTTAAATACCTCCCTAACCCTCCCGCCTATTCTAGTAAGAGGAGTAAACCACGCTCTTTCCTTAACCAACTTTAGAATAAGCTAAGTGGCAATATTGATTACTACCCTACCCCTAACAGTTAACTTTGCTACGCTATAAGCCGCCTAAAAGGAGATGCCGTGGACACTATATACCTGTTCCAACCAAGTACATCGGGAAAATATTCGCAGGATGAGATTTAAGTAGACTTTGATTTTCGCGTTTCGCGTAATTAACATGCAATTTAACTAACTCGACACGCAATTAACTAACTTAACACGCAATTAACCAACTTAACACGCAATTCAACTAACTTAACATGCAATTAACCAACTTAACATGCAATTTAACCAACTTAACACGCAATTAACCAACTTAATACGCAATTTAACTAACTTAATATACAATTAACCAACTTAACACGCAATTCAACTAACTTAACATGCAATTAACCAACTTATACACAATTTAACTAACTTAACATGCAATTAACCAACTTAACACGCAATTTAACTAACTTAACATGTAATTAACTAATTTAACAACTTTAAAAGCTAACTATATATTTCTTAACACGCAATTAACCTACTTAGTAACTTTAAAAGGTAACTATATATTTCTTGACATGCAATTAAGGTAAAGTTATATGCTATATATTTAACTATTATATATTATCTAATATAATCTTATACAATCTTATATAGTTTTATTACTTGGAGGC
>Ga0307507_10001847_pt1 | contig 46291 bp, 15 predicted proteins | sample 7_EM_MG_FD_207223 | JGI IMG/M metagenome (GOLD analysis project Ga0307507, IMG submission 207223) | Populus trichocarpa ectomycorrhiza microbial communities from riparian zone in the Pacific Northwest, United States - 7_EM | ecosystem: Host-associated > Plants > Roots > Unclassified | place... | reverse complement strand
GCATATAACTTTACCTTAATTGCATGTCAAGAAATATATAGTTACCTTTTAAAGTTGCTAAGTAGGTTAATTGCGTGTTAAGAAATATATAGTTAGCTTTTAAAGTTATTAAGTTAATTAATTGCATATTAAGTTAGTCGAATTGCGTGTTAAGTTAGTTAATTACATATTAAGTTAGTTAAATTGCGTATTAAGTTGGTTAATTACATGTTAAGTTAGTCAAATTGCGTGTTAAGTTAGTTAATTGCATATTAAGTTGGTCAAATTGCGTGTTAAGTTGGTCAATTGTGTGTCAAGTTAGTCAATTGCGTATCAAGTTAGTTAAATTGCATGTTAATTACACAAAACGCGAAAATTAAAGTCTACTTAAATCTTATCCTGCGAATATTTTCCTAATGTATATAGGGAGAAAACTCTATTTGAGAAAACCCCATAATCCGTCTCCCTACCTTTTAGGGCTCGCTTATAAGTCGCCTATAAGTTACTAATAGTGCTCTACTACCTTACTTTTTAACCTCTTTAGGAACCACTGCTGCCGTAATAAACCTACGGACGCGCTAGTATTACACACTGTACTCTACTTCTGTAGAGTTATTAGGGGGCGCCTATTACTTGCCCCTTTACCTTTTATTGCTATTTCCTTTATAACCCGGAACTGGTCTAGCATATTTTAGCTAATAAGCCACTGGGTAGCTGCCTTAAGGCCTTTCTATGTTAAGAGTAGTATATTATAGTTTTCTGTGCCAACTACTAAGAGTATTACTTCTTAGCTGGTGTATAAGGGGCATAACAGTATTATATGTTTTAGTGTCTGTCTTAGCCAGCCACATTTACACCTTAGGCTACCTACTAGAACACCTACCTAGTAAAGCTAATCTTTTAGTCCTATTATTCCTGTCCTTAAGAGTGTTGCTATTATATTTTCCACCTTTATTAGGCCCTCTTGGAGCCCTTAGGTATTTACCCCCTATAGTATTACCTATACTACGGCTTAGGTTCCCCTTACCTAAGTCTACCTCTATACCTTTAACTCCTATTTATCTCTCTAGTGTTGGTCCAACTAGTATTATATTATAGTAGATGGTTTTCTAGTACTCTTTTATACTCTACTTTAGCTCCTTTTTCTCCCTTACTATTATCTTTGCTAGCCTCTTACGTGTCTCCCTTCCTTCTCTATATAGGCCTGGGCCCTAGTGCCACACTATTCTTCTTCTACTTTCTCTACCTATTTTCCTAATATATCTTCCCTACTTTAGGGTTGTTAGTTCTTTCTCCTATAGGGCACCCTAGGGTCCCTCTATAGTTTATTTAGGCATATCTTAATATACTTTATAATATTAGAGTTGCGTTCCTTTTACACCCTTTATATTGTATCGGCTTTAATATATAGTTATAGAGGGGGAATATTAGCTTCCTTCTAAAGCAGTACTGTGGCCGTTTGCTTATACCCGCCTATTATACTTCTAAGGTAGGCTGTTTAGACCTTTTAGAGTGGTTTAAGGAGTAATTTAGGGGGGCCTTTTTTAGTTTCTCTAGTGGCCCAAATGCTAGATCTATATGTTATGGTTAGCCAGATAACTGCTATATATAATAGGCGTAACCTCTGGAAGCATGGACCCTATATAGAATTAACAATCCTGGATATAGTAATATACTATACTTAGCCCTTATAGGCCGCTTACGCCGTATATACGCTCTACTGGAGCTTACTATCTACCTATACTTTTAATACCCTTAGGCCTTAAACCGGTTGACCCCTAAAGCCTTAGATATAGATTATATACTAAAAATCTATAGATTGGTTACGTTTTCTTATAAAATAGATTAGCTGGTATTTCTCTAGTAATAATTAGACTCTATATCGTCTTGCCCATTCTATATAGGTATTATAGGCTTTCTCTAGTGTCCTGTAGTTCTCTGCAGCTGTTGGCCTATATATAATTAGGTTTATGTTATTAACAAAGCCTATCCCCTAGGTTGCCCCTTCCTTAAAGGTATTAAGTAGGTTGCTTATAAAGAAGAGGAAGAGTATAGGCAACAGAGGTAATCCTTATAGTATTCCTATTATAATTATAATAGGGGGGCTCTAGTATCTACTAAAAACCAGTAATGTTTCTTTCTAGCCTATAAATCCTTAAATAAATTAAATAATCTATTCTAGGAAGCCCTTTGCCCTAAGGATATATAAGAGACGCTTATAGGGTATATTATTATAGGCGCCGCTAATATCTAGGCTAAGTATTAATACTATAAAGTCCTTTCGCATAGCCTATGTAGTTTTAATAGTAGCAGTAAGTAGTATAAGTGCTAATAGCATTAAGCGATTCTTTCTTGCCCCTATTTAGCTTTATAGTAGTAGGGTATGTTCCTCTACTATATCTACTATATAGTCCGCTATAACCTTTTCTAAAATCTTACTTAGGGTGTTTTCTAAGATAATAGGGCAGTAGCTTCCTGGGATTAAGTAGTCTACTTTACCTTCTTTTTATAAGACGACCGTTGTTATAGATCTTCTAAGTTATAGGTAGTAGCCTATTATAAAGTATACTCTAGCTACGTCTATAAGCTAAGGTGCTATAAGTGGTTTACAGGTCTTTAGGGCTTTGTTTAGAATCCCATCTAGTCCTAATACTGTGTTGTTTAAAAGGCGGCTAATAGTTCTAGCCATTTCTTTAGTTATTATATCGCTGTTAACCCTTAGGCAAGTTACTAATGTTTTACTAGTAATATTGCTAAGGTCTACTAGAGCTAGTTAAGGGAAAAATCTTTCTATAAGGATCTTTACCTTCTTGTTATTATTACTTATAGCCTATAGTTTGCCTACTCTTTATAGGAGTAGTAGGTGTAAATTTTCTACTAGGCATCCCGCCTTTTTCTTTACCCATTTTGCTATAGTCTAAAGGCCCTTATTATAGGGGAGACTTAGGTTAATAGTGTATTTATTTATAAACTATCTCTAGTTATTCCTTGCTTCTTTTCTTAGGGTATTCTTTAGCTGGTTTCTTATATCTTTATATCATCTCTTATCCTTAAAATTATAGCTGCTTATATATTTCCTTCTTGCTTATTATTAGCCGGCTATAAGGGCCGCGCACTATACGGACCATATATATCGCGTATAGGGGCCTGGTTTTAAAACTAGGCAGTACTCTTTTAGCCTACTTTTAATTGCTACCTGGATCCTTTCTAGTCTTTAATTAATTTCCTTAGGGGTAGCCAATAAGCCTTACTTATTTGGTATTAGGTGGATTTCTTCTAGGTCTTAGAGTTATTATTTAATTGTATTAAGGAAGCTATCTATATTAAGCTTCCTTATTGCGTATCTTTTACTATTTAGTTGCGCCTTAATGTCCAGATCTAGTTATATTTAAATAGGGATATAGTCTAAGGTAAGTACCCATTTTTCTTTAGGGGAGCACCTTTCAAGTCTCTGGTATAGGTTTTCATCCATAATTATAAGGTTAATTATACTTTTAGCAGTACCCTATTGCCATATAATTGCACCTAGGGGGGTAGCTAGCTTAAGGCCCCCATTATCTATAGCTCTTAGTAGGCACTCTACCTATTAATTAGCAGCAATATAGATGCCCCCCTACTATAGGTGGTAGAGGTTTATATCTCCTAGTAGAATAAACTCCGCGTGTTTAGTTTCTAGTAAGCTTATTACAGATATAATATTCTCTGTTTATACTACCCCTTTAACCCTAGGGTTATAGACATTAATAATTTATACTAGTCCCCTATATATCTGGATAGTTATAACTGTAATATCTAGGTTAACTACCTGCTATAACTATAAGGTAAGGCTAATATTTTTACTAATTATAAAGCATACGCGTATGGCTGCTTTTGGTTTATATAGGAGCTGGAATCCTTAGGGGCAGTATATTAATTATATATAGGTATTATAATACGGCTCTTATATAGTAAGAATATGGTGTTTCTCTAGGTCTAGACTATCTAGTAGGGGCCTTACTAGACGGTGGTTTATATTGCCGCAGTTATACTATATAATGGTTAAGTGGCGGACCCCCAGTAGGGGTCCTTTACCTCTCCTTTACTCCTCGCTTCTTTTGTTTCCACTTTCTCTAAAATATTTAGAACTTCTATCTCCTATATTTACTCCCTAGCCACTACTTATTTTATATAGAGCTTTCTATTCCTATATCTTATATTCCTATTAGCCTTTCTAAATCTAAGTCTATTATTGCCTCTAGTTCTTCCCCTATTCTTACTGGTTAGCTATATGCCCCTTATAAGCCAGCTGCGTATATTATATTTACCGCGTTAAATCTAATTCTTAATTATCCTGGCCTTAAACTTGCTATAGCTATCTATAGGGGTCTTCCTACTGGGCGTCCTCTCCCTTATATCCTATATGTCCCTTATATCCCTATTTGGTCTAGTAATATTACGTAGCGTCGCTTTTAGCCTATTAAGGCTTGGGATAGCTGGCTTAGCCCCCTAGTATTAAAGGTAGGAAACGCTAGGAAGACACCTACGTCCCCCTAGCTTATTACCTATTGTTTCCATTTATATAACCTAGCATGCAGTTGTTCCTATAGCTATTAAGCCCTTTCCTTCCATCTCCTATATTTAATGCAGTCTTCTCTCTCCTACGCCTTATATGTGCTTTAGTAACAGTTCGCATATTTTATTTAGTCTTAATTTATATATTATCTTGTATTATAGGGGCCTACACAGTAGCCACAGCACACCTATACTGCGTATGTGGATTGGGTGTGTCCTTATTATACATAGCAATAACATTATTCTAGGCATAGTCTGTAGTTATAAAGCCTTGTGTTGTATATAAGGCCATTTATAATTATTCCTTTTTAGATAAGGAGTTTTTGCATTCCTAGTGTATATACACTAATAATAAGGGAGCTATATATTTATCTATTATTTCCCTAGTAAGTCTCTGGCGCCCCTTATATCCTCTTATTGTTCTTATTATATGCTTGGTTTATATTTTCCTATTAAAGCCATTAGATCTGGGTAATTATAAGTCCTAGTATAAAGCGTTCCATTTATTTTACTATCTCCTGTATAGTTACTATATTGTCTGCCTAGCGTCCCCTTTCTACCCTAAGGCTTATGGGAACCAATAGAACTTTAACTAAATAATCTTTATAAAGCACTTTTATACTAATACGCTCTCCTAGCCTATCCCCTACCCTTATGGCCTGTTCCTTTACCTATTAGTCCTTTAGGGTAACTCTAATGTCTCCACTTCTAAGGTGTTGGACTGTGACGGTGTTATAGACCTCCTTGCAAATCTTTATAAGAACTTCTATTTTTGATTGTCCCCTAAGTTCCTCTGCCTTTTCTATATTTGGTTATATTGTGATTATATACCTAGTTGTTATCTTTAGGGGGGTAGGTTCCCTATACTATAGGAGCGCAGCTATAGCAGCCTAGGTACAGTTCGCCTATTAGGGGGGGTTTTATTTATCTTCGATTTTATTTAGCCATTAGAGGATTTAATTAAGGGTTTACTGGAGGGGCGCCTAAGGTTTACTAGACTAGAGCTATTCTACTAGCTGCATTAGTTTATAATGGCTAATAGATACTCCCCCACAGTTCTGGATATTAGACGCGTCTAATAGGCTTTATATTTTATTAGATGCCTTCTTAATTAGGGTATTTCCACTTTCTAGTATAGTATTCGCCCGTCCTTGTTGTTATTATAGGGGGCCATTATTAGGTATAGGTCTAGCGGTCACACGCGACTGCGTACTACTGTCGTTCTACCTATGCCTCCCCTGTAATGTATGCATCTTAGGGGATTATTAGGGTGTTTTTTAGGGTTCTTTTAGTTGGTTTAGTCTTTTTAAACTAGGTACAGCAAGAGCTCCAAAAGTCCTAAATAGTTATATATATATTTATAGGGCAAATAGTTCTTTAAGTAATAACTTTAGTAGTAAGTTATATAGAACCTTAGTATTTCTTTAACCCAACTAATTAAGGGGCTATATCCCTTAGCTATCTATATCTAAGTATAACTTTATATTACTTTAAGGGTGTTATAAACAGGGAAATATATTTAAGGTATTTACCTATTCGCATCTTTGCTAGAGTATAGTATATCAGTTTGCCATATATTAAGGGTTTACTATTAAAGTCTTATAGGCCTTAGGGTTTATTAAGTTTCTTTAAATTTAGGCGTTAAATTTTTATATAGTTTATATTAATAAAGCCTATACTAGTAGCTCCGCTGTCTATTAGGATTTATACTTCCTTCTATTTTTTAAGTATTTAAATTTTACTAAGTATATTAAGGGAGTTATATTATATATTAGCACTAAAAGAGCCTAGATATTTATACTCTTCCACTTTTTATCCTAAGGCGCAACTTAGCCCTAGGATAATTTATTTTCTAAGTTAACTAAAGGTAAGATGCTTTATAATAACTAAGTATAATTTATAAAGCAGGTATAATTTAAGAATTAGAAGGAACTACAGTAAACCTTTTTAAAAGGGTAAGTTTAGCAATTCCTTTAAATATATCCCTTTTTACCGCATTTAAAGCATTCTCTATTTACAGCTTAAGGAACCTTTAGATTATATTCCTATAACTAATTCTCTATATATATCTGCCTAAGGGAAAAAGACCTAGAGCTCTTGCTATACCCGGCCTAAAAAGACCAAAACCAACCAAAAAGAACCTCAAAAAACACCTAGAGAATCCCCTTAAGATGCCTACATCATAGGGGAGGCATACGTCAAACGACAGTAGTTCGCACTTGCGCGCGACCGCCAGAACCACGCCTAGCAATAACCCTCCACAACAAGAATAGGTGAATACTATACCACAAAGCGAAAATACCTCTATTAAGAAGGCATCTAACAAAATATAAAGCCTATTAGACGCGTCTAGTATCCACAATTATAGGGGAGTAACTGTTAGCTATAATAAACTAATATAGCTAGTAGAATAGCTCTACCAGTTTAGCGTCCCTTAGGCGCCCCTCTAGCAATCCCTTAATTAAATCCTCTAACAGCTAAATAAAATTAAAAATAAATAAAACCCCTTTTTACCGGCGAACCGCACCTAGGCCGCTATAGCTACGCTTCTATAGTATAGGGAACCTAACCTCCTTAAGATAACAACTGGGTATATAATTATAATATAACTAAATATAGAAAAAGTAGAGGGGCTTAGGGGATAATTAGAAACAGAAGTTCTTATAAAGATTTATAAGGAAGTCTATAACGCCGTTATAGTCTAATACCTAAGGAGTGGAGACATTAGAGTCACCCTAAAGGACTAATAGGTAAAGAAATAAGCTATAAGGGTAGGGGACAGGCTAGGAGAACATATTAGCATAAAAGTACTCTATAAAGACTACCTAGTTAAAGTCCTAGCGGTTCCTATAAGCCTTAGGGTAGAAAAGGGACGCTAGGCAAACAATACAGCAACTATATAAGAGATAGTAAAATATATGGAACGCCTTATACTAGGACTTAAGATTACCCAAATCTAATAGCTTTAACAGGAAAATATAATTTAAGTATATAATAAGAATAACAAAAGGATATAAGAGTTACCAGAGACTTGCTAGGGAGATACTAGTTAAATACATAGCTCCCTTATCGTCAGTATATATACACTAGAAATACAAAAACTTCTTATCTAAAAAGGAATAATTATAAATAGCCTTATATATAATATAAGGCTCTATAACTACAAACTATACCTAGAACAATACTATTGCTATATATAATAGGGATACACCTAATCCACATACGCAGTATAGGTATGCTATAGCCACTATATAGGCCCCTATAATACAAGACACTACTTAAATCAAGACTAAATAAAATACGCAAACTATTACTAAAGTACATATAAGGCGTAAAAGAGAGTAGACTATATTAAATACAGGAAATAGAAGGCAAGGGCTTAATAGCTACGGGAATAACTACACACTAGGTTATATAAATAGAAATAACAGGCAATAAGCTAGGGGAACACAGGTGCCTTCCTAGCATTTCCTACCTTTAATACTAGGGGGCTAGGCTAGCCATCCCAAGCCTTAACAGGCTAGAAGCAACGCCGCGTAATATTACCAGACTAAATAGGGATATAAGAGTTATAGGGAACATAAAGGAAAAGACACCCTATAGAAAGACCCCTATAGACAGCTATAGTAAGCTTAAGACCAGGACAATTAAGAATTAGACTAAACGTGGCAAATCTAATATTTACAGCCGACCTATAAAGGGTATAAAGCCAACTAGTAAGACTAGGGGAAGAACTGGAGATAATAATAGATTTGGATATAGAAGCGCTAGTAGGAATATAAAATACGGGAATAGAAAGCCCTATATAAAATAAGTAGCAACTAGGGTATAGATATAAGAGATAGAAGTTCTAAAAATCCTAAAAAAAGTGGAAATAGAGGAAGGAAAGAATAAAGGAAAGTTAAACAACCCTTATTAAGGGTCCGCCACCTATCCATTATATAGTATAACTGCGGCAATATAAACCACCGCCTTATAAGGCCCCTACTAAACAGTCTAGACCTAGAGAAACACTATATCCTTGCTATATAAGAGCCGTATTATAATACCTATATATAATTAATATACTGCCCCTAAGGATTCTAGCTCCTATATAAACTAAAAGCAGCTATATATATATGCTTTATAATTAGCAAGGCTGTTAGCCTATCCTTATAGTTATAGTAAGCAGTTAACCTAGATATTACAGTTATAACAATCTAGATATATAGGGGACTAATATAAATTATTAATATATATAACCCTAGGGTTAAAGGGGTCCTATAAATAGAGAATATTATATTAGTAATAAGCTTACTAGAAACTAAAGGTATAAAGTTTATCCTATTAGGAGATATAAACCTCTACTACCTATAGTAGGGGGGTATCTATGTTGCTACTAAATAATAGGTAGAGTGCCTACTAAGAGCTATAGATATCTAGGGCCTTAAGCTAGCCACTCTCCTAGGAGCAATTATATGGCAATAAGGCACTACTAGAAGTATAATTAACCTTATATTTATAGATAATGGCCTATACCAGAGACTTAAAAGGTATATCCCTAAAGAAAAATAGGTACTTATCTTAGACTATATCCCTATCCAAATACAGCTAGATTTGGATATTAAGGCGCAACTAAATAGTAAAAGATACGCAATAAGGAAGCTTAAGATAAACAGTTTCCTTAATATAGTTAAATAATAACTTTAAGACCTAGAAGAAATTCACCTAATACTAAATAAGTAAGGCTTATTAGCCACCCCTAAGGAAATTAACTAAAGACTAGAAAGGATCCAGGCAGCAATTAAAAATAGGCTAGAAAAGCATTACCTAGTCTTAAAACTAGGCCCCTACACGTAATACATATAGTCTATACAATGCGCGGTTCTTATAGCTAGCCAATAATAAGTAAGAAGGAAATATATAAGTAGCCATAACCCTAAAGACGAGAGACAATATAAAGACATAAGAAACCAGCTAAAGAATACCCTAAAAAAAGAAGTAAGAAATAACTAGAAATAGTTTATAAATAAACACACTACTAACCTAAGTATCCCCTATAATAAGGGCCTTTAGACTATAGCAAGATAGGTAAAGAAAAAGGCAAGACACCTAGCAGAAAACCTATACCTACTACCCCTATAAAGAATAGGCGAACCATAGGCTATAAGCAATAATAATAAAAAGGCGAAGATCCTTATAGAAAGATTTTTCCCCTAACCAGCTCTAGTAGACCTTAGTAATATTACCAGTAAAACACTAGTAACTCGCCTAAGGGTCAACAGCAATATAACAACTAAAGAAATGGCTAGAACTATTAGTCGCCTCTTAAATAATACAGCACTAGGACTAGATGGGATCCTAAACAAAGCCTTAAAGACCTATAGTCCACTTATAGCACCTTAGCTTATAGATATAACCAAAGTATGCTTTATAATAGGCTACTACCCGCGACTTAAAAGATCTATAATAACAGTTGTCTTATAAAAAGAAGGTAAAGCAGACTATTTAATCCCAGAAAGCTACTGCCCTATTGCCTTAAAAAATACCCTAAGTAAGATTTTAGAAAAGGTTATAGCGGACCATATAATAGACACAGTAGAGAAACACGCCCTACTACTACAAAGCTAAATAGGGGTAAGAAAGAATCGCTTAATACTATTAGCACTTACACTACTCACTACTACTATTAAAACTGCATAGGCTATACGCAAGGACTTTATAGTATTAATACTTAGCCTAGATATTAGTGGCGCCTACTATAATATACCCTATAAGCGCCTCCTATATATCCTTAGGGCAAAGGGCTTCCTAGAATAGATTATATAATTTATTTAAGGGTTTATAGGCTAGAAAGAGATATTACTAGTCTTTAGCAGATACTAGAGCCCCCTTATTGCAGTTATAATAGGTATACTATAAGGATTACCTCTTTTGCCTATACTCTTCCTTTTCTTTATAAGCAATTTACTTAATACCTTTAAGGAAGGGACGACCTAAGGGATAGACTTTATTAATAATATAAACCTAATTATATATGGGCCAATAGCCGCAAAGAACTATAGAATACTAGAGAAAGCCTATAACACCTATATAAAATAGGCAAGACAATATAGAGTCCAATTCTTACTAGAGAAATACCAGCTAATCTATTTTATAAGAAAACGTAACCAATCTATAGATCTTTAGTATATAATCTATATCTAAGGCTTTAGGGGTCAACCGGTTTAAGGCCTAAGGGTATTAGGAGTATAGGTAGATAGTAAGCTCTAGTAGAGCGCATATATAGTATAAGCGGCCTATAAGGGCTAAGTATAGTATATTATATTATCTAGGATTGTTAATTCTATATAGGGTCTATACTTCTAGAGGTTACGCCTACTATATATAGCAGTTATCCGGCCAACTATAATATATAGATCTAGTATTTAGGCTATTAGAGAAACCAAAAAGGGCCCCCCTAAATTACTTCTTAAACTACTCTAAAAGGTCTAAACAGCCTACCTCTAGAGTATAATAGGTAGGTATAAGCAAATAGCTACAGCACTACTTAAGAAGGAAGCTAATATTCCCCCCCTATAACTATATATTAAAGCCGCTGTAATATAAAGGGTGTAAAGTAAACGTAACTTTAATATTATAAAGTATATTAAGACACGCCTAAATAAACTATAGAGGGACCCTAGGGCACCTTATAGGAGAACAAACTAACAACCCCAAAGTAGGGAAGAGATATTAGAGAAATAGGTAAAGAAAGCAGAAAAATAATAGTGCTATATTAGGGCCCAGGCCTATATAGAGAAGAAAGGAAAACGCGCAAGAGGCCAGTAAAGACAATAGTAAAAAAAAAAAAGAAGCCAAAGTAGAGTATAAAAAAATGCTAAAAAACCATCTTCCGTAATATAATACTGGTTAGACCAATACTAAAGAGGCGTATAGGAGTTAAAGGTACAGAGGCTAACTTAGGCAAAAGAAACCTAAGCCGTGGCATAGTTAATGCTATAGGGGGTAAACACTTAAGAGCTCCAAGAAGGCCTAATAAAGGTAGAAAATATAATAGTAACACTCTTAAGAACAGGGATAATAGGACTAAAAGATTGGCTCTACTAGGTAGGTATCCTAGTAGGCAGCCTAAGATGCAAATATAGCTGGCTAAGATAGACACTAAAATACGTAATACTGTTATACCCCCTATACACTAACTAAGAAGCTATGCTCTTAGTAGCTAGCATAGAGAACTATAACATACTACTCTTAATATAAAAAGGTCTTAAGGCGGTTACCCAGTGGCTTATTAGCTAAAATATGCTAAACCAGTTTTAGGTTGCAAAGGAAATAGTAATAGAAAGCAAAGGGGCGAGCAATAGGCGCCCCCTAATAACTCTACAGTAGTAGAGCAAAGTTTGCGATACTAGCGCGTCCGTAGGCTTGTTACGGCAGTAGTAGTTCCTAAAGAGGTCAAAAAGTAAGGTAGTAGAGCACTATAGGTAACTTATAGGCGCCTTATAGGCGAGTCCTAAAAGGCAGGGAGACAGATTATAGGGTTTTCTCAAAAGAGTTTTCTCCCTATATATATAAGGAGTAGTCCGCATAGGCCTAATAGGGATCCAAATCGGACGTTAAGCAATAAATAATAATAATATTTATAGCTTAAGTCCTTTATTTATTAGTTCCTAAGGGTGTATAGAATTAAGCGGCATTAAGGTCTATAGGGTTATATATAGGGCTTTTAGGTTTTAGAGACGTATTACGCTTTAGGGTATATACTAGTTATATAGAGTTTTAAATATAAGGTATAGTTAGCTTTAGAGAATAAGTCTATTTATTATATTAAAGGTTCTTATTGATTTATTAACATATTATAGCAAATTTAGATAAGTTTTTTAATAGATCCCTACCTACTAACTAGGCTCTAATTTTATCTAAAATAGCTTATTAAAGAGCAGCGACTCTAGCGGCTTTATTCTAATCTAGTTCGCTAACTAGGCCTAAAAATTCCAAAAAGAAGCTAGTAAAGTCTCGGTTTTATTATTATAGGTTTTTAAGTTTAGTAATAGCTATATATTTACGGCTAGTGTTATTATATATTTATTCTAATAGGGAGATAAAGGTTTTAAAATTAATAAAGGTGCTATTATAGAAGAATAGATCTATAGTTTATATAGCGTCCTTACTTAAACAAAATATTCTATAGCTAACCTTACTAGCTTTAGTGGGGTATTAGTTAAAGTTTATTAAAAGCTTAAGACGGAGCTTGGTTAACCATAAAGGGATATAGGTTATTTTAATTTCTATTAAATATTAGAGGATTAGGGAGCTTTTTGGATTTTATAATATGTACTAGGTTTATTATATATATAGGTTAAGCTACTATTACTAGTTTAGTATTCGCATTTAATAGGGTAGGTTTAGATACTGCTATTTTAATCTTATTTATAGGTATTACTATTAGGGTCTCTAATATATATACCTTAGTATTACGGAGTTCTTCGCAGAGTGCTTCTATTAATTACTAATACTAGGCTTCTAGTACAGCTCGCTGCTAAGCTAAGGCATCTATAAAGGACTATTATATTATAGTTAACTATTCCCTAATTAGGGATATAATACTTATAGTTATTAAAAGGGATTTAGGTTCGTTTGCCATTTTAATAATAGTTATTTTAACGCAATATAATATAAGGGCGTAAAGAGACTTTAGGGAATATTTAAAGGAATAATATAAATTCTATCTAAATCTAAGGGTATATAGCTCTTATAGAGTATAAGATGTTATATAAGAAAGAGAAAGAAATAACAAGAGAATTGTATAATTAAACAGTTAGCGGTTTTGGTAGTTAATATATATATATATATATACATATAGTCTTTAACGGACTTTAGTATTATAGCGCTAGTAAAAAACAGTAGATTATAGCAGACAATTATAGATAGTTATAGACAGTTGTAAACAGTTGCAGATAGTTATAAATAGTTTTAGATTGTTATCTGTTAAGTGTTTTACTAAGACGTTCCTACTATAACTGGGCTAGTCCCGTTATAAGGCCTATATTACATCACTTACTAACTACCCTATTATCCTTAGAATAAACTAGCTTAAATAATACAACCCTACCATTAACTGAAAAAAGAGAAAAGTAACCTTTAACTCTAAATACTATAGAGAGACTTGCCTAGGGTATAGCCTAGCCGCCTCTATTTACTCCCTAGGATATTAATATAAGAAACCCCTTATTACCCTACCTATAACTAATTATTACTATATAAGTGCCGCGGCCTTCTACCGCATAGCATGTAGGAAAGGCTAGACTATTACTATAGCTTTCTAATTATAACTATATAAGCTTAATAAAAAATAGGACTATGTCCTTTATAGTAATAGAATAGATATAGTTAACCTTTTAGAAGATAATACATCTATAGAACTCTACGGACTTTTACCTTTAGACTTTAAGAAATTTATAAAGCTTAAAAAAGGATTTACCAACAAGGAACTCTATAAGCTCCTCCCTAAGAGATACTATAACTTTATTAATATATACTTATAAAAGGGCGTAGATATACTCCCCCTATATTAACCTAATAACTATACCATTAATATTAAATAAAGAAAAACGCTATTCTATAAAAGACCCTACCTAATATTAAAAGATAAACTTCTAGTTATTATTAAAAAGTATATTAACAAGCACCTTAATAAAGGATTTATTTATCCTAGTATATCCCTAGTAGCTACCCCTATTCTCCTTACTAAGAAGCTAGAAGGAGGTATTTAATTCTATATTAACTATAGAGGACCTAACGCTATTATAACTAAGAACTAATACCCTATACCGCTTATATATAAGACTCTTAAGTGGCTTAGCTAAGCTAAAATCTATACCAAGCTTAATATTATTGCCGCCTTTAACCGCCTCTAAATATAGGAGGGTAATAAATAGAAAACTATATTCGCATTACGCTTTAGCCAATTTAAATATACTATTATACCCTTTAGTGTATATAACGGCCTAGGCAGCTTTTAAAGCTATATTAATAACACCTTATAGGACTACTTTAACAACTTCTACTCTGTGTACCTAGATGTAACGGGACTAGCCCAGTTATAGTAGAAATATCTTAGTAAAACACTTGACAGATAACTGTGTAAAACTGTTTATAACTATCTATAACTGTTTATAACTGTCTGCAACTGTTTATAACTATCTATAACTATTTATAACTATCCGCAACTGTCCACCGTTTTCCACTAAATTCTACTAATATAATGGAATTTGGTCAAAACCTATTAAAATCTATATAGGTTTATGCCTATACGTCTACTGCCAAGACCCTAAATATTTAGTTATAAGTTTCCTATATTCCTTTCTTTTCTTTATATAATATCTTATACTTTGCAAGAGCTATATACCTATAGATTTAGATAGAATTTATATTATTTCTTTATATCTTCCCTAAAGCCTTTTTACGCCCTTATATTACGTTATATTAAAACAACTACTATTAAAATAGTAAACGAACCCAAATCCCTTTTAATAACCATAAGTATTAGAACCCTAGTTAGGGAATAGTTAACCATAATATAACAGTCCTTTATAGACGCCTTAGCTTAGTAGCGGGCTATACTAGAAGCCTAGTACTAGCAATTAATAGAAGCACTCCATAAAGAACTCTATAACGTTAAGGCATTTATATTATAGACCCTAATAGCAACACTTATAAATAAGATTAAAATAATAGTACCTAAACCTAACCTATTAAATACGAATACTAAACTAGTAATAGTAGCTTAACCTATATATATAATAAACCTAGTACCCACTATAAAATCCAAAAAGCTCCTTAATCCTCTAATATTTAATAGAAACTAAAATAACCTATATCCCTTTATAACTAAGCTCCGTCTTAAACTTTTAACAACCTATAATTAATACCCTACTAAGGCTAGTAAGGTTAGCTATAGAATATCTTATTTAAGTAAGGATGCTACACGAACTATAGATCTATTCTTCTATAATAGCACCTTTATTAATTTTAAAACCTTTATCTCTCTGCTAAAACGAATATATAATAACACTAGCCGCAAATATATAGCTGTTACTAAACTTAAAAACCTATAATAATGGAACCGAGATTTCACTAGCTTCTTTTTAGAATTTTTAGGCCTTATTAGTAAACTAGATTGGAATAAAGCCGCTAGAGTCGCTGCCCTTTAATAAGCTATCTTGGATAAAATTAGAGCCTAGTTAGTAGGTAGGGAACTGCTAAAAAAACCTATCCAAATTTGCTATAATATGTTAACAAATTAATAAGGACCTTTAATATAATAAATAGACTCATTCTCTAAAGTTAACTATACCTCGCGTTTAAAATATCACGAAACCAGTATATACCCCAAAGCGCGACTCGTCTCCAAAACCTAAAAGCCCTATATATAACCCTATAGACCTTAATGCTGCTCAATCCTATACACTCTTAGGAACCGATAAACGAAGAACTTAAGCCATAAATAGAGAATGCTTTAGATGCGGTAAAAAGGGATATATTTAAAAACACTACCGAACTTACCCTTTTAAAAAGGTCCGCCGTAGTTCCTTTTACTCCTTAGGTTATACTTATTTCTTAAATTATACCTAATCTATAAATTATACTTGGACGCCATAAAGCATCTCGCCTTTAATTAATTTGGAAAATAAATTATTCTAAGGCCAAGTCGCGCCTTAGGATAAAAAGTGGAAGAGTATAAGTATCTAGGCTCCTCTAGCGCTGATATATAACATAATTCCCTTAATATACTTAGCAAAATTTAAACACTTAAAAAATAAAAGAAGGTATAAATCCTAATAGATAGTGGAGCTACTAATATAGGCTTTATTAATATAAACTACGCGAAAACTTAATGCCTAAAATTAAAGAAACTTAATAAGCCCTAAGGCCTATAAGTCTTTAATAGTAAACCCTTAATATATGGTGAAATAACACACTTTGCCCTAGTAAAAATATGGATAAGCGAATACATTAAATACGTCTCCCTATTTATAACACCCTTAAAGTAATACAAAGTTATACTTAGATATAGATAGCTAAAACAACATAACCCCTTAATTAGCTGGGTTAAAGAAACACTAAAGTTCCGTATAACCTACTACCAAAGTTATTACTTAAAAAACTATTTACCCTATAAACATGTATATAACTATTTAAATTTAATATAGTATAAATTTCCCTTACTATAAACCATAAGCTAACATAATAAATCTATAACTATTAATTATAGTAAAGAATGCAAAGATGTTATGTTAAAACCTCTTAAATTTTATATAATATAGGCCGCGCCTTTTATCTTATTAGCAAAAAGATAAGATTATAAAATCTTTACTATAACTATAGAAGATATTAAGAGAGCACTAAAACTAAAATAGTATTCTAATTCTTAACCTTTTATACCTAAAAGGTACTATGACCTAATTAATAAGTTTAAAAAATAATTTGTAGACTAACTAGCCCTATACTAAAAGAAGCACGATTTTAAGATAGAACTTGAGCCTGGTATAATACTAAAGTTTAGTCCACTATACGGTATATTATAAGAATAACTGCTTATAATGCGATAATACCTTAACGAGCATCTAAAAAAAGGATTTATTTATCCTAGTTAATCCCCATTTGCCTTACCTATACTATTTATTAAAAAGCTAGAAGGATGCTTAAGATTCTATATTAATTATTAAGCTCTAAACGTAATTATGATTTAAAACTAGTATCTAATTCCCCTAATTTAAGAGACGCTTAACTGTTTAGTAAAGGCACGGTACTTTATAAAGCTTAATATAATTGCTGCCTTTAATAAAATCCGTATATATAAAGGAGATAAGAAGTATATAGCTTTTTGTATATAATGGGGACTCTTTAAATACCTAGTAATGCCATTTAGTGTAAAGAACGGTCCTAGTACATTTTAGCAATATATTAATAATACGCTTTATAAATTCCTTAATATATTTATTACCGCGTATATTAATAATATCTTAATCTACTCGTCCTTGCTTTCTAAATATTGGAAATATATTAGAATGGTCCTTAAACGCTTATAAAATACGGGCTTATAATATAATATTAAAAAATGCAAGTTCTATACGTCTAAGGTTATATACTTAGGCTTAATTATATCCTATAACAGAATTAAAATAGACCCTAAGAAAGTTACTGTAATTATAAACTAGGAAAGCCCTAATAATATATAAGATATTTAAGGATTTCTAGGATTTGTAAATTTCTATTAATAATTTATTAACCACTTCTTAGAAACTACTTAGCTGTTAGTAAACCTAATAAGGAAAAATTTAAAATTTAAATAGACCGCTAGATATAAATAAGCTTTTAATAACTTAAAATATTGCTTTATAACTACTCTAATCCTTACTTACTTTAACCCTAACCTTAAATATATTATTAAAACGGACTTATTAGATTATACGCTAGGGAGAGTATTATTGCAATATAATAAGAACGGCAAGCTACGTCTAGTAGCCTTTCTCTCTTAGAAACTCGCCCCTACTAAATTAAACTATAAGATATATAATAAGGAACTGTTTATAATTATTAGATACTTTAAACAATAGCATCCTAAACTTAAAGGATTGTTATTTCCGATACGCGTATTAACGGACTATAAGAATCTATAGTACTTTATAACTATAAAACAATTAATATAGCGCCAAATTCGTTAGGCCGAATACCTCTTATAATTTAACTTTAAGATTATATACTAACTGGGCAAACTTAATTAGAAGCCTAATATATTAATATAACAGCCCGCGAAGCCCTACTGCACGCGTCCACGTCGCCGCGGATGGAAACATTATCTAGAATCCTATTCCTATTAATAGCCAAGTGCAGAGGCGATGGTAGAGAGCCGTCGCAGCGCGTATAGCGCTGTCGTTCGACTCTATGGTAATGGGCCCGCGACGCGTATAAAGCATCGCCCTTAACAACACTAGGAGCCTTACTGCCTCCGCTTAAAACTCTTGTTCTACCATCTAGGGAGGCCTAGCAAGGGAAACTAGGATATAAAAACCGCCTAATATATAACTACCTAGCTTGCAGCTAGGCCTAAAACTAGCCTTATCTAGCTAGTCGACGTAGACGCGTCCTAGGCGTATAACAGGACACCCTTAGGCTTACACTAGCTCTAAGATCGCGAAGTATATATAACAAAGGCGTAGGGATCTTCCTTTTATAAGAACTTATTAAGGTTAACGCATTATAGATACTTTATACAAAACTTATTAAGGCCTTAAGGCTACCGTGAAGAACTTATTAAGGCCCTACCTAGAGAACTCGTTAAGGCCCCTCTATAAGGGCCTATCTGGTATCCAGTACACTTAGGTAACTTAAAAGAGGGTCTTAATAGGCGTAGTGCGCGCGACCTAGTACAGTAATAGCGACGTAATAGCAACGCGACGGCGACCAGACGGCTTAACAAGGTAGAAATATAGGTAAAGCTCTAGGCAGCGGAAACATAGGCCAGCTTTAACGGCCCTATAGCGTTTAACTTATAGTTAACTTACAGTTAACCTATAGTCGACTTATAGGCAACTTATAAGAGGGCCTTAATAGGCGTGGTGTATGTAACCTAATATGCATATATATAAGGCGACTTATAGGAGGGTCTTAATAGGCATAGTGCTCGCAACCTAATGCATATATATAGGGGAGACTATAGGGGAAACACAGGCCAGTTAAACAAGGACTTAACAGTTAGAGATATAGGCCAGCTTATAAAAGGGAGGGACACAAGCTTAGTTAGTAAGAAAGGGGAGAGTAGGTTATTTAGTATAGGACCTAGTATCTCTACGGCCCCTCTCCTACAAGACACAGTTGGCCTATTATAAGGAGACTTTTATAGGCAAAGCGAAACGGGAACTGGCAGCAATATAGGGTATTACGCCCCTATATTACTACTAGCCTCCCGCGGGGCGTAGTATATAGTAGCTACTATTAGCTTTAAGGACCTTACCCCTTAGCTAGGCCCTAACCCTTAGTGTACCTAGTAGGCAGGCAGGATTACGTCCTAGCCAAAGAGACTACTATATAGCTTAAGAGAACGGATGCGCGTATTAGTATACTAATAAATAGAACCATTCGCCTCTAGGGCGGTACGCTGGTAAGGTATACTTAAGGAGTAAATAGGAGTTACTTAGGTAGGGGAGGCTTTTAGTCTAGGCCTTAACTATAGAAGGTACCTAAGGCTTCCATATTACAGGATACAGCCATAACGCCCTTATAGGATTACGCCAGTAGGCATATAAGAAGGGAGTTATAACCCCTAAAAGCGGCAGCTTATGCCTATACCGGCGGAAATAATAAAGAAAGGCGTAAAACTAGAGGCTATAGAAGGCTCCCAAGCTGTACAAAAGCATACCAACTCTAGAAGGAGATTCTTATATAGACCACTAGGGGGCGGTCTAGTACTTAGGTTAACCCCATTATAAGATATCTAAAAGAATGGTAAAACCCCCTATTAATTAGTAGTGGTAGCTAACTGCTTATAGAAAGCCCCTTAGGCCTTTAGGCCTAGGTAACTGGGACTAAATACTAGAAAACTAGGGTAGAGGCCTAGATAAGCAGGTATGTTAAACTCTACTATATAACTACCTACCCTCTATAAGGGCCTATCTGGTATCCAGCACACTTAGGTAACTTAGAAGAGGGTCTTAATAGGCATAGTGCGCGCGACCTAGTACAGCGACAGTAATATAATAGCGACGCGACAGCGACCAGATGGCTTAACAAGGTAGAAACATGGGTAAAGCTCTAAGCAGCGGAAACATAGGCCAGCTTTAATGGCCCCATGGCGTTTAACTTACAGTCGACTTACAGTTAACCCACAGTCGACTTACAGGCGACTCACAGGAGGGTCTTAATAGGCGTAGTACATACAACCTAATACGCATATGTATAAGGCGACTTATAGGAGGGTCTTAATAGGCGTAGTGCTCGCAACCTAATGCATACATATGGGGGAGGCTATAGGGGAAATATAGGCCAGTTAAATAAGGACTTAACAGTTAAAGACACAGGCCAGCTTATAAAAGGGGGGGACACAAGCTTAGTTAGTAGGAGAGGGGAGAGTAGGTTATCTAGTATAGAACCTAGTATCTCTATAGCCCCTTTCCTGCAAGACATAGTCAGCCTGTTATAAGGAGACTCTTATAGGCAATGTAAAACGGGAACTGGCAGTAGTATAGGGTGTTGCGCCCCTATATTACTACTAGCCTCCCGCAGGGCGTAGTGCGTAGTAGCTACTGCTAGCTCTAAGGACCTTACCCCTTAACTAGGCCCTAACCCTTAGTGCACTTAGTAAGCAGGCAGGATCACATCCTAGCCAAAGAGACTACTATGTGGCTTAAGAGAACGGATGCGCGTATTAGTATACTAATAAACAGAACCGTTCGCCTCTAGGGCAGTACGCCAGTAAGGTATACTTAAGGAGCAAATAGGAGTTACTTAGGTAGGGGAGGCTTTTAGTTTAGGCCTTAACTATAGAAGGTACCTAAGGCTTCCATATTACAGGATGTAGCCATAACGCCCTTATAGGATTACGCCAGTAGGCACATAAAAAGGGAGTTGCGACCCTTAAAAGCGGTAGCTTATGCCTATACCAGTAGAAATAATAAAGAAAGGCATAAAACTAAAGGCCATAGAAGGCTCCTAAGCTATACAAAAGCATACCAACTCTAGAAGGAGATTCTTATATAGACCACTAGGGGGCGGTCTAGTACTTAGGTTAACCCCATTATAAAATATCTAAAAGAATAGTAAAACCCCCCATTAATTAGTAGTGGCAGCTAACTACTTATAGAAAGCCCCCTAGGCCTTTAGGCCTAGGTAACTGGGACTAAATACTAAAAAACTAGGGTAGAGGCCTAGATAAGCAGGTATATTAAACTCTACTATATAACTACCTGCTAGTATTTGGGCTATTAGAGAAACCAAAAAGGGCCCCCCTAAATTACTCCTTAAACCACTCTAAAAGGTCTAAACAGCCTGCCTCTGGAGTATAACAGGCGGGTATAAGCGAACGGCCACAGCACTGCTTAAGAAGGAAGCCAATATTCCCCCCCTACAACTATATATTAAAGCCGCTATAATGCAAAGGGCGTAAAGTAAACGTAACTCTAATATCATAAAGTATATTAAGACACGCCTAAATAAACTATAGAGGGATCCTAGGGCGCCTTATAGGAGAATAAACCAACAACCCCAAAGCAGGGAAAAGATATTAGAGAAACAGGTAAAGAAAGCAGAAGAAGAATAGTGCTACATTAGGGCCCAGGCCCATATAGAGGAGAAAGGGAGACGCGTAAGAGGCCAGTAAAGACAATAGTAAGAAAGAGAAAGGAGCTAAAGTAGAGCATAAAAGAACGCCAGGAAACCATCTTCCGCAATACAATACTGGTTAGACCAACGCTAAAGAGGTATATAGGAGTTAAAGGTACAGAGGCTAACTTAGGCAAGAGAAACCTAAGCCGTGGCATAGTTAACGCTATAGGGGGTAAACACTTAAGAGCTCTAAAAAGGCCTAATAAAGGCAGAAAATATAATAGCAACACTCTTAAGAATAGGGATAATAGGACTAAAAGATTAGCTCTACTAGGTAGGTATCCTAGTAGGCAGCCCAAGATGTAAATATAGCTGGCCAAGACAGACACTAAAACACGTAATACTGTTATGCCCCCTATGCACCAACCAAGAAGCTATGCTCTTAGTAGCTAGCATAGAGAACTATAACACACTACTCTCAATATAAAAAGGTCTTAAGGCGGTTACCCAGTGGCTTATTAGCTAAAATATGCTAGACTAGTTTTAGGTTATAAAGGAAATAGTAATAGAAGGCAAAGGGGCGAGCAATAGGCGCCCCCTAATAACTCTATAGTAGTAGAGCAAAGTTTGCAATACTAGCGCGTCCGTAGGCTTGTTACGGCAGCAGTAGTTCCTAAGAAGGTCAAAAAGTAAGGTAGTAGAGCACTATAGGTAACTCGTAGGCGCCTTATAGGCAAGTTCTAAAAGGTGGAGATAGATCACGGGTTTTTCTCAAAAGAGTTTTCTCCTTATATGTATATAAGGAGTAGTCTATATGGGCCTAATAGGGATCCAAATCGGACGTTAAGCAATAAATAATAATATTAATATAACAATTATAAGACTAACCTATAAACGCTTTAGGCGAATAAATTATAAATTATTTATAAATCTTATTGCCCCCTAAACGTTTTAAAAAACTATGTCCTATATTTCTAGATATAGAACTTAATAGAAATAAATTAGAAGTTAATAAATAGGAAATAGAAATTAATAAGCTAATGGAATACAAATATAAGAATAATATATAGATAATTAATACAATAAAAGCAATTTAAATAGGAAAACAATAGTATAAGGATATTACACTCGCTAAATACAAAATTTAAAACAATTAATTGTACTATTAATAGAAGATAGTAGTTCTAAATTCCAAACCTTTACAATTTAAAATACTTAAATTTATATATAACTCCCCTATAGTAGGACATCTTAGCTATATAAAGACTTATAAGATTATTTAATAAGTATACTACTAGCCTATAATGCACGACTATATATATAAATACGTTTGAGTATATATAATATGCGTGCGTGGAAAGACCTCCTATATAAAGAAGTAAGGAGTACTTTAACCGCTACTAATTCTAATATAAAGATAGCGTAATATCTTAATTAACTTTATAGTTAACTTGCCTAGTAGTAACAGGTTTACAAATATTATGGTAGTAGTTAACCGTCTTATAAAAATGCAATATATGATTTATATGGACTTAATTAATGCAATATTAGTAGCCAAATGTTTTATTAAATACCTCTTTAAGCTATACAGACTACTTAATATAATAATATCCAACCACAAAAGCCAGTTTATTTTAGACTTTTAGCAAGCTCTATATAAACAATTAAGTATTTAAATATAACTCTTAACTGCATTTTACTTAGAGATAGATAGTTAAACTAAAATTATAAATATAATTATAGAATAATACTTATAAATATACTACTCCTACCTATAAGATAACTGGGAAAAATAGCTACCTTTAGCTAAGTTTACTGCAAATAATACGATAAATGTATTAATAGGCGTGACGCTATTCTACGCAACCTATGGATAAGACCCTTAACTTAGATTTAAACTATAACCTAAAATTAATATAATAGGACCTACAATTAAATAGATCTAGTTAATTAACGCGTATAACTTTGCTAATTAAATAAAGAAGTTAATGGAACTATTAGTAGTAACTCTTTAATTAACATCTAATACGGATCCTACTGGCCCACGCAGACTACTCCGCACAGGGGGGGAAACTTATGTATTTACAGGAAGAAAACCCCTGCAGTTAGGGAAGAAAAAACCCTATAAGCAGCCTTAGTAGGATAAAAAACCCCAATTTGCCATATTTGCACGTAGCTACGGCCCTATAGGCCTACAGCACGTCCTCCTTCTTAGATGTTTTAAACTCCTTAGGAACCACTGCTTCCTTCTCTAGCTTATTTAAAGCTAGGGTTTACTACGCCCTAGCTAGGCCTTACCAATTAATTGCTATGTATTTGCCTCTCCTATATCTTAACCATCCCCTATGTGCTATCTCCTATTGACTATTGCTATATACGCCTTGCCTTCCCCCCCCTAGAGCCATTGAAGGCGTAAGGGGGATTTATCTGTTCTAACTACCGTAATACCAAGCAGCGGGATATATTATATTGGGTATCTTTTATGCCTAGGCCCCAGCTAGGCCCTTTTAAAGGGTCACCACTCCGTTAAAAGAAGATAAGGAAAACCGTAGGTCGCAATCCAGGCTGCAGTATTACGGTAGTAAATGGCAAGTGACCGCATGCTCCGCGGGCGATCGCCCTAGGGGTTAGGAGGGGCCGTATATTTACTCGTTCGTTCGTTCGTTCGCGCGTTCACTTATTTGTTGATGTAAGGTCGTCGATGCTTTTAACTGGGGGTCGGGGGATGTTATCGAGTACTATTTATCCATGTTGGATTGTACAGGTGCCCTGGATAGAACAGTGTAGTAGTTATTATATTGTAGAGGGCCAATAGTGGTGGTTTTCAAGATCTCACTATCCGAAAACTTTTCACCACCACCCTTAACGCCTACAACCACCACCAGGTCCTGTCCGCACGCTATACAACGTCTCTGCGTTGGCTCTGGATCCGATCTTCAAAGACCTAGGTTCGTAGCCGTCACCACGTATAGGTGCAGAGTCCGATTTCGACGGCCTAATGGAACTATTATAAAGTAAATTAATATACACTTAAATATTATAAAAATGGTATGTAAATAAAGGATAAGCTCCTGTATAGGACTTTAAGGAAGGTAATATAGCTTACCTAAGTATATAAAACCTAAAGACTTAACGGCCCTTAAAGAAACTTAATTAGAAGTTCGTGGGCCCGTACTAAATTAAGAAGAAACTATGCCTATATGCCTATAAGCTTAAACTACTGGCTAAGATAAAAATACACCTAATATTTTATATAAGCTTACTATAACCTTTAAGAGATAATCCTATAACTTGCAAAATTCCGCCACTACCTCCCGTAATTATTAACAACGGTAATAGTTTATACTTTATTAACTTAATTAATAATATATAATAGAAAATATAATCTAAATAATTTAAACTTCTTATTAAGTGAAAAGGATATAAAATATAAACCTAGGAAACCTATAAATAGATTAAAGCTAACGCGCCTTCCCTAGTAAAAGAATTCTATAAAGACTACCCTTCGCGGCCTGCTCTAGCTAGATAGATATAATATAAAGGTAAATAACTACCACCTAATATAAAGACATAAAACATAATAGCAGGAAACTCGAAATTAAAAAGAACTTAAAATATGTTATAACGGTTATAATGTAATAAGTTATAAATTCTTAACTAAATTAAATTGTTTTAAACCTTTGGCTAAAAAAGAGGGGTACTATAACGGGACTAGCCTAGTTATAGTAGAAATGTCTTAGTAAAACACTTAATAGATAACTGTATAAAACTATTTATAACTATCTATAACTATTTATAACTATCTATAACTATTTATAACTATCTGCAACTATTTATAACTATCTGTAACTATTTATAACTATCTGCAACTATTTATAACTATCTGCAACTATCTATAACTATTTATAATTATTTACCGTTTTCTACTAAATTCTACTAAATTCTACTAATGTAATGGAATTTAGTTAAAACCTATTAAAATATGTATAGGCTTATACCTATGCGTCTACTGCTAAGACCCTAAATATTTAGTTATAAGTTTCCTATATTCCTTTCTCTTTTTTATATAACGTCTTATACTCTGCAAGAGCTATATACCTATAGATTTAGATAGAATTTATATTATTTCTTTATATCTTCCCTAAAGCCTTTTCGCGCCCTTATACTGGACAATATACTTATTTATAGTAATAACCCTTCTAAGTATACTAAGCATATTTAAAAGGTCCTATAGCGCCTTAGGAGCATAGGACTTTATATTAATCTAAAGAAGTGCGAATTCTTAGTTATAGAAGTAAAATACCTTAGACTAATTATTACTATTAAGGGCGTCTATATAGACCCTAAGAAGGTATATATAATTATAGAATGGCAAACCCCTAACTATATTAAGGATATATAAGCCTTTCTTAGTTTTGCCAACTTCTATTAAAAATTTATATATAACTTTTTAGGTGTTATAGTACTATTTATAATAATAATATAAATAATAGGCCTTTTTATAAAAGGAAGAAAAATATATTTGTATTTTATCTAGATACCTAAATATAAGAAGGCGTTCTAAGACCTTAAAGATATATTTACTAAAGCACCTATCCTAGCTTATTTTATACTAGGACGACAACTCTATCTTAAGACTAACTCCTTAGACTATATTAACGTAGGCGTCCTTTCCTAAATAGGTAATAACAGCCTCCTCTACCTATTTATATTTTACTTATTTAAGCTTATACTATAAGAATATAACTATAAGATCTATAATAAGGAACTCCTTACAATTATATAAGCATTTAAAAGATTTTCTAATTAGAACTCTCTTTAGCAGAACCTAACTAGCTAACTAAAGTCTTTATAGACTATTGCAACCTTAAGTACTTTATAACTATAAAACAGCTAAATTAATACTAAGTATATGAGAACAAGTTCCTCTCTAGTTTTAATTTTAAAATTATATATAGACTAGGAGTATAAGGTACTAAACCTAATAGCCTAATACGCTGCTTATAAGACCTCCCTTAGTCTAAAGATAACCCCTATAATTAGTTCTAATAACAAATAATCCTAAAAGCACAAAATTTGGCCCTAGGTATGCTACCTATAATAAAGCTACCTATCTCTTAGCTTTATACTATAGAACTAAAGTTACCTCCTAAAATTAATAAACTTATTATTATTATTATTTATTGCTTAACGTCTGATTTGGATCCCTATTAGGCCCATATGGACTACTCCTTATATATATATGGGGAGAAAACTCTATTTAAGAAAACCCCGTGATCCGTCTCCCCACCTTTTAGGGCTCGCTTGTAAGTCACCTATAAGTTACTAGTGATGCTCTACTACCTTACTTTTTAACCTCTTTAGGAACTACTGCTGCCGTAACAAACCTATAGACGCGCTAGTATTATATACTATACTCTACTCCTATAGAGTTATTAGGGGGCGCCTGTTACTTACCCCTTTGCCTTCTATTGCTATTTCCTTTATAACCCGGAACTGGTCTAGTATATTTTAGCCAATAAGCCACCGGGTAGCCGCCTTAAGGCCTTTCTATATTAAGAGCAGTATATTATAGTTTTTTATACTAGCTGCTAAGAGTATTGCTTCTTGGCCGGTGCGTAAGGGGCATAATAGTATTATATGTTTTGGTGTCTGTCTTAGCCAGCTATATTTGCACTTTAGGCTATCTACTAGGACACCTACCTAGTAAAGCTAATCTTTTAGTCCTATTATTCCTATCCTTAAGAGTGTTGCTATTGTATTTTCTACCTTTGTTAGGCCCTCTTAGAGCCCTTAGGTATTTACCCCCTATAGTATTACCTATGCTATAGCTTGGGTTCCCCTTACCTAAGTCTACCTCTATACCTTTAACTTCTATTTGTCTCTTTAGTGTCGGTCTAACCAGTATTATGTTGCGGTAGATGGTTTTCCAGTACTCTTTTATGCTCTATTTTGGCTCCTTTCTCTTTCTTACTATTATCTTTGCTGGCCTCTTATGTGTCTCCCTTTCTCCTCTATATAGGCCTGGGCCCTAGTGCCGTACTATTCTTCTTCTACTTTCTCTACCTGTTTTCCTAATATATCTTCCCTACTTTGGGGTTGTTGGTTTCTTCTTCTATAGGGCACCCTAGAGTCCCTCTATAGTTTGTTTAGGCGTGTCTTAATATACTTTATAACGTTAGAGTTGCGTTCCTTTTGCACCCTTTACATTACATCGGCTTCAATATATAGTTATAGGGGGGGAATATTAGCTTCCTTCTTAAGCAGTACTATAGCCGTTCGCTTATACCCACCTATTATACTCCTAAGGCAGGCTGTTTGGACCTTTTAGAGTGGTTTAAGGAGTAATTTAGGGGGGCCTTTCTTAGTTTCTCTAGTGGCCCAAATACTAGATCCATACGTCATGGTTAGCCGGATAACTGTTATATATAGTAGGCGTAACCTCTAGAAGTATGGACCCTATATAGAATTAACAATCCTGGATATAGCGATATACTATACTTGGCCCTTACGGGCCGCTTGCGCCGCATATGCGCTCTACTGGAGTTTACTATCTACCTATACTCCTAATACCCTTAGGCCTTGAACCAGTTAACCCCTAAAGCCTTAGATATGGATTATATGCTAAAGATCTACAGATTAGTTACGTTTTCTTATAAAATAGATTAGCTGGTATTTCTCTAGTGAGAATTGGACTCTATATCGTCTTGCCTATTTTATATAGGTATTGTAGGCTTTCTCTAGTGTCCTACAGTTCTCTACGGCTATTGGCCTATATATAATTAGGTTTATGTTATTAATAAAGCCTATCCCCTAGGTCGCCCCTTCCTTAAAGGTGTTAAGCAGGTTGCTTATAAAGAAGAGGAAGAGTATAGGCGACAGAGGTAATCCTTATAGTATTCCTATTATAACTGTAATAGGGGGGCTCTAGTATCCGCTAAAGACTAGTAATATTTCTTTCTGGCCTATAAATCCTTAAATAAATTAAATAATCTATTTTAGGAAGCCCTTTGCCCTAAGGATATATAGGAGACGCTTATAGGGTATATTATTGTAGGCGCCGCTAATGTCTAGGCTAAGCATTAATACTATAAAGTCCTTTTACATAGCCTATGCAGTTTTAATGGTAGTAGCGAGTAGTGTAAGTGCTAATAGTGTTAAGCGATTCTTTCTTGCCCCTATTTAGCTTTATGGTAGTAGGACGTGTTCCTCTACTATGTCTACTATATAGTCCGCTATAACCTTTTCTAAGATCTTGCTTAGGGTGTTTTCTAAGGTAATAGGGCGGTAGCTTCCTGGGATTAAGTAGTCTGCTTTACCTTCTTTTTATAAAATAACCGTTGTTATGGATCTTCTAAGTCGCGGGTAGTAGCCTATTATAAAGTATGCTCTGGCTACGTCTGCAAGCTAAGGTGCTATAAGTGGTCTATAGGTCTTTAGGGCTTTATTTAGGATCCCATCTAGTCCTAGTGCTATATTATTTAAGAGGCGGCTAATAGTTCTAGCCATTTCTTTAGTTATTATGTCGCTGTTAACCCTTAGGCGAGTTACTGGTGTTTTACTAGTAATGTTGCTAAGGTTTACTAGAGCTGGTTAAGGGAAAAATCTTTTTATAAGGATCTTTACCTTCTTATTATTATTACTTATAGCCTGTAGTTTGCCTGCTCTTTATAGGGGTAGTAGGTATAGATCTTCTACTAGATATCCCGCCTTTTTCTTTACCTATTTCGCTATGGTCCAAAGGCCCTTATTATAGGGGAGACTTAGGTTAGTAGTATATTTGTTTATAAACTGTCTCTAGTTATTCCTTGCTTCTTTTCTTAGGGTATTCTTTAGCTGGTTTCTTGTGTCTTTATATTATCTCTCGTCCTTAGAGTTATGGCTACTTATATATTTTCTCCTTACTTATTATTGGCCGGCTATAAGGGCCGCGTACTATGCGGACTATGCGTGTCGCGTATAGGGGCCTAGTTTTAAAACTGGGTAGAGCTCTTTTAGCCCGCTTTTAATTGCTGCCTAGATTTTTTCTAGTCTTTAATTAATTTCCTTGGGGGTAGCTAATAAGCCTTGCTTATTTGGTATTAAGTGGATTTCTTTTAGGTCTTAGAGTTGTTGTTTAATTGTATTAAGGAAGCTATCTACGTTAAGCTTCCTTATTGTATATCTTTTGCTATTTAGTTGCGCCTTAATGTCTAGATCTAGTTGTATCTGGATAGGGATATAGTTTAAGGTAAGTGCCTATTCTTCTTTAGGGGAGTACCTTTTAAGTCTTTAGTATAGGTTTTCGTCCATAATTGTAAGGTTAATTGTACTTTTGGCGGTACCCTATTGCCATATAATTGCACCTAGGGGGGTAGCTAGCTTAAGGCCCCTATTATCTATAGCTCTTAGTAGGCACTTTGCCTATTAATTGGTAGCAACATAGATGCCCCCCTACTATGGGTGGTGGAGGTTTATATCTCTTAGTAGGATGGACTCCGCGTGTTTAGTTTCTAGTAAGCTTATTATAGATATAATATTCTCTATCTATGCTACCCCTTTAACCCTAGGGTTATAGACATTAATAATTTGTACTAGTCCCCTATATGTTTAGATAGTTATAACTGTAATATTTAAGTTAACTGCCTGCCATAACTATAAGGCAAGGCTGATATTTTTACTAATTATAGAGCATACGCGTGTGGCTGCTTTTGGTTTATATAGGAGCTAGAATCCTTAAGGGCAGTATATTAATTATGTGTAGGTATTATAATACGGCTCTTATATAGTAAGAATATAGTATTTCTCTAGGTCTAGACTATCTAGTAGGGGCCTTGCTAGACGGTGGTTTATATTGCCGTAGTTATACTATATAATAGTCAAGTGGCGGACCCCTAGTGGGGGTTTTTTGCCTTTCCTTTGCTCCTTGCTTCTTCCGTTTCTACTTTCTCTAAAATATTTAGAACTTCTATCTCCTGTATTTGCTCCCTGGCCACTACTTATTTTATATAGAGCTTTCTATTTCTATGTCTTGTGTTCCTACTAGCCTTTCTAAATCTAAGTTTGTTATTGCCTCTAGTTCTTCCCCCATTCTTACTAGTTAGCTATGTGCCCCTTATAAGCTAGCTATATATGTTATGTTTACTATATTAAATCTAATTCTTAATTATCCCGGCCTTGAACTTGCCGTAGCCGTCTATAGGGGTCTTCCTACTAGGCGTTCTCTCCCTTGTGTCTTATGTGTCCCTTATATCCCTGTTCAGTCTGGTAATATTATATAGCGTCGCTTTTAGCCCGTTAAGACTTGGGATAGCTAGCTTAGCCCCCTAGTATTAAAGGTAGGAAACGCTAGGAAGATACCTATGTCCCCCTAGCTTATTGCCTGTTGTTTCTATTTATATAACCTAGCGTATAGTTGTTCCTGTAGCTGTTAAGCCCTTTCCTTCTGTCTTCTGTATTTAATGCAGTCTTCTCTCTCCTATATCTTATATGTGCTTCAGTAACAGTTTGCGCATTTTATTTGGTCTTAATTTATATATTATCTTGTATTATAGGGGCCTATATAGTGGCCGCAGTACACCTATGCTGCGTATATGGATTGGGTATGTCCCTATTATATATAGCGATAATATTGTTCTAGGTGTAGTCTGTAGTTATAGAGCCTTATATTGTATATAAGGCTATTTATAATTATTCCTTTTTAGATAAGGAGTTTTTGCATTCTTAGTGTATATACGCTGATAATAAGGGAGCTATGCGTTTATTTATTATCTCCCTAGTAAGTCTTTAGCGCCCCTTATATCCTCTTATTATTCTTATTGTATACTTGGTTTGTATTTTCCTATTAAAGCTATTAGATCCGGGTAATTACAAGTCCTAGTATAAGGCGTTCCGTTTGTTTTACTATCTCCTATATAGTTGCTGTATTGTCCGCCTAGCGTCCCCTTTCTACCCTAAGGCTTATAGGAACTAATAGGACTTTAACTAGGTAATCTTTATAAAGCACTTTTATATTAATACGCTCTCCTAGCCTGTCCCCTGCCCTTATGGCCCGTTCCTTTGCCTATTAGTCCTTTAGGGTGACTCTAATGTCTCCACTCCTAAGGTGTTAGACTGTGACGGCGTTATAGACCTCCTTATAAATCTTTATAAGAACTTCTGTTTCTGATTATCCCCTAAGTTCCTCTACCTTTTCTATATTTAGTCGTATTGTGATTATATACCCAGTTATTGTCTTTAGGGAGGTAGGTTCCCTATGCTATAGGAGCATAGCTACGGCGGCCTAGGTGCGGTTTGCCTATAGGAGGGGGTTTTATTTATCTTCAATTTTATTTAGCCGTTAGAGGATTTAATTAAGGGTTTGCTAGAGGGGCGCCTAAGGTTTACTAAACTAGAGCCATTCTACTAGCTGCATTAGTTCGTAATAGCTAATAGATACTTCCCTACAGTTCTAGATACTAGACGCGTCTAATAGGCTTTATATTTTGTCAGATGCCTTCTTAATTAGGGTATTTCCGCTTTCTAGTATAGTATTCGCCCGTCCTTATTATTATTGTGGGGGGCCATTGTTAGGTATAGGTCTGGCGGTCGCGCGCAACTACGTACCACCATTATTCCACCTGTGCCTCCCCTGTAATGTATGCATCTCAGGGGATTATTAGGGTGTTTTTCAGGGTTCTTTTAGTTGGTTTGGTCTTTTTAGGCCGGGTGCAGCAAGAGCTCCAAAAGTAATCAAGAATATTTTAAATATTAGCTAAAAGAGATTATACTAAAAATAAGTAATGCTAAAAGCAAAAGGTTATATAGAAGTTTGGTGTAATTATAATTGCAGAAGGTTGTTTTTATATACTAAAATATAGTTTAGAATCTGTTGGTAATACAGGGTAACTCCCTCACCAGTACTACTCGAGTAGATATAGTGATGTTGTTGATAATGCTTGTAATAAACTTATTACTATAGTATATAACACCTCTATTAACCTATTACTATATTAACTTATTACCATAAAGACCGCTAGTGCCTATATACTGCCTACTAATCTCTAAAGCCTAGGCTAGATTAATATAGCAGCCTTAGAAGTAAAAAAAAATAGGCTCTATTATAGAGGCTATCTATTTATTCCCAACTTAGAAAATTTATAACAGCAACTAATCTAAATGGCCTATAACCTCTAATTAAGCGGCCACCTAGGTAGAAGAGGAACCTATAAGCTTCTTAGCTAATACTACTTCTAGCCTAAATAATAGACTTAGTTAAACACTTTATAGGCGCCTACTATAGTTATAAGCGCGCTAAGGCCTTTAATATAAAGTACTAAGGACTATTATACCCTCTACTAGTACCTATATAATAATAGGTGGATATTACTATAGATTTTGTTATTAACCTACTACCCTATAAATAACATGGCCATACCTATAAGAACATCCTTATAATAATATGCTAACTTATAAAAGAGTGCCACTATATCCTAACTAAAGGCGTAGCTGTTAGTAACGTTACTAATACCTTCCTCTATAAAATTTACTAATTATATAGGTTACCTAATTTAATTACATCCAACTAAGGTATATAGTTTAACTCTGATATATAGAGACAAATCTACTAACGCCTTAGTATCTCTATTAAAATATCTATATCCTTCTACTATAAAACTGCTGGGTAACTAGAAAACGCTAATGCTAGTATAAAAGCGTACCTATAATAGGTAGTTGCCTATAGTTAAGATAACTAGGTAAATTACCTTCTACTAGGTAAATTTATAGTAAATAATTACGTCTTAACTACTATAGGACTTACCCCATTCTTTGCTAATAAGGGTTATTACCCCTAATCTAGTATAGAGCCACCGGAACCTATTAATAAGAAACTGCTATATAGAAAATGTCTTAAGATGCTACTTGCTAACTAGTATATAGACTATATAAAAAATCTACTTAACTACTGCAAGGGAGAAATGGCCTAGGCTTAAGCAAAGCAGGCCTACTTTGCTAACTATTATAAAATGCCACTACCGGATATATATATTGGCGACTAGGTATAGCTAGATATATACAATATATCTATATAGAGGCCTATAAAGTCACTTAATTATAAGAATCTTGGCCCTTATCTAATTAAATAAGCTATTAATAGAGAAGCTATATATAAGCTAGAGCTCCTACCTATCCTAGCTATCTATAAAGTATAGCCTATATTTTACCTGTAGCTACTACACCTTTACTAGCTTAACTCCTTACTAGGATAGATATAGCCTAAACCCTTACTAGTACTAATCTAAAATAAGAATGAAGATAAGAACTATAAGGAGTAGACTATTAAACAAATTATTAACTCTAAATACTTTAACAAAGGCAAAGGACGGCAGCTCTACTATAGAGCTATCTATATAGGATTTAACATAGATTAGCTAGAATAGTAACTATAGGAAGACTTTAAAAATGTAAAGGATCTAATTAGTAACTTTTACTATATGAACCTATAGAAACCGGGCTTAAGTAAAGATTTTATACCTAATCCTCTATAGGAGCCCTTATAGAGTTAAATTGTTATATATTGCTATATAAGGGCAAATTACCGTTAAATTGCCGTAGGTTACTATTATATAATAGCAAAGTGCAATTATATAACCGGAATATTGTTAAGATATCTAGGAACTTTAACTGGCGGTTAAAGTTATCTAATTGGTTAGATTTTTAGGTGCTAAGCCTTATTATATAACGTTGTTTTAAGCCTTTAATAATACCCCTTTTTTCTTCTCTATACCCTAAGTGTCCCTTCTATATGTATATAGTAACTATAGCATTGCTGGAGCTCCGCCTCTATAAGAGGGGGGGTAGTATTACGGAACCCTACTGCAGGGGCCTCTATAGGAGAGCCCCGTGCTCTCGCATACACCTTATATATAGCTTACGTTAGCTACGCGTAGGTATATCACCTCCTTACGCTCTTGACCCTTATAATTAATCGCGTAATGTCTTCTAGACTCCTTAAATACATATACTCTATAGCCATTGCCCTCATCCTATAATAGTGTTATTATTATTAATAATTTCTAATCCTAACTAGATTTCGTGTTCCTCTTAAATAGAGGTAACTCTCTTAAATAAGCTTACTTTAGGTGTCATTACTAGCTACCTAGATATTTGTTGGTATTATATAATTCGTTTTTAATATTAGGGTTTAGGTTAAGTACAGTCTAGCCTATAAAGGAGGATATTATTAGGGCCTTTCTAGGCTATATATAGTATTTGGTATTCAAGTATAATATATTAACGCGTTATTATAAACGAAGTTTCTTTTTAGGGTAGGATATTATAAAGGCCTTCCTAGGCTGTATAGGAAGAGCTTAGTATAATATAATAGATTTATATAAATGCCTTTAAACTAAAGCTTATAGATTGCTACTATATAAGTGTCACGGGACTCACTCGTTCTCGCGTCTCTGCGCGTCTTTGACGTTCTTGACCCGTGCTCACGTTCGTCCCGAGACACCTACGCACGTTCCCCTACAGCCCCTATTTATACCCGTACCTGGCACACAAAGACTCTTCTTCTTCATCCAATGTCTTTGTATCAACCACGCATAGTTACGTGTACGTAGCCTTCTCAATTACTACCTCGTTTAGTGCATTGTATCCCGGCTCGTGCCTACTCCGTAACAATAAGAATATTAAGCTAAGAAAAAAAAGAAGACTATTAGAGACTAGTAAGATATAAAGGGGTCGCTAAGGCGCTAGTAGCAAGCAAGCTAATAGCGATTTTCTATCCTAGGGACAGAAAATCCTAATTAGCTAGCTCTATAAGTAGTGCTAGTAGAATATAGCAGAATTTAATATATTGCCTAGAAAACGGCAAATTGCTCTAGAAACGGCAAAGTAGTAGGTAACGCGCTTTAGCACCGTTATATAAAGTCTATTTAGCTATCTTCTATAACGTCTACTATAACCCTACCGCCGCTACTACCGCCGCTACTACCGCCGCTACTACCGCTACTATTACTGCTACTACTATAAGCTAACGCTTAACCTTTCCTATTTATCCTTAACTTATAGGCACTACTAAAAAAAATACAAGATAGTTTAGGGCAGTAATTTAGTATTCTAGCTCTAGGCTAAGTGGACTTTAGGGCTAGTAAGTAGGCCGTTAATTAAAGCTCTTAATTACTGCTAGGGGGCGCGCTAGCGGGTTAACGGTAAGGCTATATTCTATAGCCATTACCGTAGAATAATTAAGGATATAAGATAGTATATAGAAGACGATATAGCAAGAAATAAAAGATAGGCTATTAACCAGTTAGAACAGCCTCAAGGTCGGCGTTCTTTAGATTAGCTTTATAAGAATATTTAAATAGTTATTTTACTATAATAACCAAGACGCCTTAATATATAACTATACTACAGTAACCGAGATACTTTAATATATAATTACACTATAGTAACTAAGACGCCTTAATATATGAATAGAGCCCGTTTAGGTATTGTAAATTTAAAGCAACATTACGCGACCACCCAGAAGTACCGATTTAACTTAAATTATATACCTTTTCGCCCAAAATCGCGTGCGAAAGTACTCGGGGGCGGTCGTAACCGCGCCAAACCAGCCCCCCCCCCCAATATGTAATAGCTATTCCTAATGGCTAGAACAACTAAATCGACTACGGCGAAGAAGACTGCGTCGTCCGATTTACCCGATTCAAGTTTATTATCGCATTGTCGTGCATGACGTCCTAAAGCCTCAGTACTTAATCGCTCTTGGCAAGATTTGGCAGTAAATAATAGGGTAGCAACAGCAAGAAGAGAGCAATTTAGATGGGCAGGGACATATAAAATAAGCCTATATATAATATATTAGCTATTTAAAAGCTTATCTGCTATAAGTATTAATAGGGGGACTAAATGGGAGAGGGTGGTGATAGCTAATGTCTTTAGTTTTACGATTGCTACTTTAACCCCTTTTCCCAAACCCAAATGCGGCAACAACCACTAGGTTAATTGGAATAATTTTTGCGGTGCTAGATTCGCCTTGTCCAGATCTACAACTTCTCGTTGAGCTTTTGATCGTGTAAGCGTTGGTTGGTGGTTGATTGATGGATGATATTTTTGTATGGCGCTTGCCTTTGTATAAGGAATACACCAAAATCCGCGCTCGCCTCTCCTAATTTTGCAAACGGTTGACCAGACGATCATCATCCAAGCTAATGTAAGCGTTATGTAAGCAGCTTGTGATTGGATGATCGTCTAGGATCGAGATAAAATTCTGCGAAGCGTCGGATTTATGAGATAATCCTCCAGTGACAATATTCCGGCAAGTGCGTAAACTTTGTCTCGAGGGTCGCTGGCACGACTCACCCTTGTGTCGTGAAGTTGTTGTAGGAAAGATTTTTCATGGCAGGATTGTAGGCTAGTATTGAAAGGGGGGTTCTGTCTTGGAGGTATGCAGCATTGAGCCCACCAAGCTGGAAAATTGACCCAGGGAACGCATTTCGACCCACATATCGCTAGAGCACAGTCTGCCAAGACCACCTCCTTCGATACCCAGACACGACTGAACCATGGCCGGTGTTCAAAAAAATCGAGTACCTTTTTCTATATCGAGCCAGTAGAAGTTTTGCGTTCGGCAATGGCATCCATGGCACTGTCGCTATAGTTATCCGCCTCGTCGAGGTAGATCAAGACATGACTTGCTCGCTGATAGGTTAAGTCCATTGCTTGGACTTAATCTATCTTCTCTTGGATGTCATCTTGATTGATGCATAACGTGTTCCACCAGTCATCCGGCCACCAAAAACCACCAAAAATTAGAAAATCAGTGCCTTAATATCTTAATAATAGCTTAATAATAAATTCTAAGATTTTATAATTAGCCTTTTATACCTACTTTAAGACTCTTATTTAACTTTAAAAGTAATTATTAGGTACTTTTAGAGATATAGGAATTTAGCTTAAAATTAGGTGCTAAAACTTAATATCTTAATAATGACTAGGTTTATTATTTTAAAACTTTAATAAGAGTCTTAAAGTAGGTATAAAAGGCTAATTATAAAATCTTAGAATTTATTATTAAGCTATTGTTAAGATATTAAGGCACTGATTTTCTAATTTTTGGTGGTTTTTGGGGTGGCCGGATGACTGGTGGAACACGTTAGTCGACCTCGGCGAGAGAGAAGCAAGTCTTCCTCGGCGAATCCTCGGCTCCCCCGGCGGTACATTTCCGCTAGTCTCCTTAAGGCGTTAAAGAAATGCTGACGAAGCTTCAACTAAAAATTACTCTAGCCTTACGACTTCTTTCCGCTCTAACTGCCTCTTTCTTTTTGTATTCCCCTATAATATCATACTATATATTAGAGTTTTATCAAAAAAACATGAAATTTGATAAGAAGTTTCTTCCATGGGAGCGATAGCTGTATGTTGGTGAATATTTCTACCTGTGCAATTTTCTAACTACTATTAGCAGCGGTAGAGCATGAGATTGCAGATCTTGAGGTGTCGCGTATCTTGTGGTCGCGTGTTCGATTCACGCTCGCTCCTCTTTTTTTTGTTAGCTCTTTTTAGCTTCCCGGATTCCTTCTAGGTTCTACTTTCCATGTACTGTATATCGCTTTTGATGCCTAAAGGCTAAATGACTCAAAAGTGCCTCATCACTCTACACCGAGGAAAAAGTTTGTTGGGTGCAAGAGAGCGATCTCGGTTGCAAAACATCACTCCGCATGGCCGCCCAACATTCTCCTGTTTTGAAGGCTCTCAATATTTCTATAACTTTTACCACTCTATACTAGATGCTCCATCAAACATTTTAACATCCACTGGAAGACCACTGCACAGCTATGGACGCCTCTCGAATAGTGGAGGCGCTTACTCACCACCGTGCTCTCCGATCCAACCCCGCAACCTTCAACAACGACACACCGATCGGAAACAACACTAGCCAATGCGTCAGTCTTTCGGGTGAGCAGATGGCTACTTGTTTTGCAAATACAGCATCAAACGCTTTGGCCCACAAGAATGTGATCATTTGCTCGTATTCATTCAGAAGAATCCCGACACACGGTCACTGGATCGGTAGGAACAGCTCCGCACACAAATCATGCATATGCTTCTGCAGTTCTACAAGGACGACGCGCCGATTTCCAACAGAAACAACAACAGATTCGGTATCCCATCAGGAAGAGTAGACGCAGAATTGATAATCATTCTCCACTGCCAAACAGGCGATACGTCGGCCGCCGCAGATTTCCAGCCTTTCTGGGATACAACCAGCTATACGATTAGAACTTTAGAAGCCAAGGGCCATGACACAGACATCTTGTTTGGTTATGATTGGCATTGGCGCAAGGAGAAGACCTGCATTGGCCGGGGGGAATGTTCTACAGCAAAGTGGCCACAGGCTTTGAAAAGTCTACATGATGGCTTCTCCTCCTCACTCTTTACCATCCTCCCGGCCCGCTTTGCTTTTTTTGGCAGTGCTTGCGCTCGAAAACATGTCCGGAACTTTCTAGATACTCTCTCAGCAGTACAAAGACGCAGTCTTTCCATACTTATCAGTCCATCTGCAGGCATACAATTGGAGTTGGACCTTGTGTTTACGGATCGCGGTTTGAGGCGGATTATCATATACGCCCATCATCCTTCCGCCACGTACTTTGAGGATCCGAAAGGGCTCCAACAAAGCTCTCTTCAGCTTGACGCCGCGTCCAACTTCATTCTCTGGCTCTTGGGGAAACCGCATGATCCCGTTGCATTTCAGAGGCGGAAATTTGCCAGCCTTTTCTCACACTTCAATGCCGCTCCAATACCAGAAATGAGGTTGTATGTGGCGCTTGAGAAAAAAGAGAAAAGAATACTATATTTGACAGAGTATCGGCCTCAGTTCCTCATTTGGGCAAAGAAATTTTTGGGTGAAGAGTATATAATTGGACGAATAAGGAAAAGAAATCAATTGCGAAAGCCTGTGCAGACAAAATAAACGAACGGGCATGGAATGCGCATAAAGAAATACCTTAAGAGACAGGGAGCAGCTAGAAGCCGTGTGGAAGCGATACCACGGATGAACGCTCCTCTCGCGACGGAACGGATAAACCGCGAACTAGCGCGAAAGAGGAAAAAGAAAGTAGCGAAGGTGACTAAGAGAGAGAGCAAAGCCGCAGTCCAAAAGTCCTCAAAAGGCAGAGTCCGCTCCAGACCTCCCAAACCCCCGCCTGATGCGCTTCAGAAGCCAAAGTCAGCGCAGGTTGTGTTTCCCACAGTACTGGTAAGTTACGAAGTACTGCTCCGAACGCTTCGCATGTGTTCTGACACTCCAAGGTTCCGGCGTCATTGGACCAGCCGCCAGGCAGGAAGCTGGCAGGACCCAAAACCGTCTCCAGTGACGTTGAGACCCGCAAGCAAGAAAATGCCAACAATTACGTCGTTCATGACGGCTCATCACGTCCTTTTGAGATCACCGGTCAGCCTTCACCTGAACACACCACGATTCAAGCACGACGCTGGCAAACAAAGAGTGGAGGTGAAGGTACAGTCACGAAACAGGACGTAGTCTACAAGAGAAAGAGCAACGAGATCAGCCAGCATGCCTCTGGAAGCGCATCGCCCTCCGGAGAGTCCGGTGCCGGTGAGGGTGTGGCTACAGCTCCGTATGATCTTTCCAGTGGCATGAATACCCGCCATCAGCCTGCCACAGGTTCAGTTCCCCTCGCGCCAATCAAATTTCGACACTGGCAAGCCGGTGCACCTGAAAGTCAGTTTGAGCTTAAGAAACGCAAGACAGACAAGAAAAAGGGCAATTTCGTGGGCAAAAGTTTGTCTAGTCTCGCAGTGGGCAAAGAGGAAGGCGAGGACAGCAAAACCGAGGCGGCTGACAAGAATCGGAAGGGCGGTGCTGCAGATTCGGACTCTTCCAACCATACGATCTACCCCAGAGAGTCCGGGAGCCACAACCAGGAAGTTGACCCTAGAATCGTTAAGTTCGATGACCATCCTGGTGTTTCGCATTCCATTCGTAAGCCTTTTCCTAAGGTCACGACCGACTACTACCACTCTATGCAAGCAGAAATAAATTCCGAAGTCATCCGAGACTTCCATAACACGCCTGAGGACCGGGAGCTTTGGGATGGGCAGCCAGTGAAGATTCTTGTAAACGGCAACCTCTGTCTTTACGTTCCCTGGAGAAGGGCGCCAGTTAAATGGTATGTTCCTTCTGAAGCCCTTGCGAAGATTGCAGAGTCTGGCGTGGAACTCACGATCTATTTTTTTTGCCGAAACTGTTGAACTCAAAGCTGGGGACGAGGTCGTTTCCTGGAAGTCAACCAATTTTATGTACGCCACACCAGACGGAGAGGGCTGGAAGAGGCAGATTGAAAAGGAATTGGCAGCTAAGGGACAGCCAACCATTCCTCGAGAGCAAATGGAACCTTCAAAGCCACCCAGCAGGAAAGGAGACAGCCTGTATATCAGCAGGAACGCCGACCGCTGTCAAAATCTCTTGGGAGGAAGTGAACTCCGCTGCGCGAACGGAGGAGCGGGGGCCCGATTTGGCAGAGTTGCTCTAAGAGACCAACTGTTCGTCCACATCCCCGAACACGCCGACTTCAGCAATGTGTGGATTTGGTGTGACTTGCGTGCAAAAGGGACTGAGCATCCAGCAGGCTGCGCCCTCAATACCCAGGCAGGAGATCCGGCAAAGCGGCTTGGGATACTTGCGAAATACAACTCAAAGAAAACCGGTGAAACGGAGGGGTTTTGGTACAAAGTGACGAGTGAGCGGGACCTGAAAAAGGTTAACACATTAGTAGATTTTCTTGACGGCGAAAGTTATGACTACACTTTAAACCAACCACGACGTTTCGTGCCCAAGAGGAAGGGCAAGAACCCAAACCCGGAAATGTACACATAAAATAAGGCATAGTAGTTATGGCGACAAGTCCATACGTCCATCTAGGAAAAGGACTACCAGTGCTGCACACATGTAGTCCAAATGGATCCGTGCTAGTTTCTGCTTCCATTGCAATCTCTCGGCTACCATGACGACAATCCTGCAAGTCAAATCGTCAACATCATTCCAGTGATTGCGGAGATTTATTGGCAGAACCACTGTGTGATGAGAATGGGGTTTTTGATTGCTTGGGAAGGTCTAAGATAGTTTCTCCGTGCTAACCCAAAGGAACCAGACGAGTGCGAGAGGTTCGGACGGGGGGCGTACAATTAACACGTCCTGAGTTCTTATCCGGCAGAACGAAGTACACCAGGTCATACACATCTATCCGTTTCCCTCCATGGGAAACCCCCTTATAGTTGGGGTCGCCATCAATATCCCAGTCATCATGGGAGACGGCTTGCTCAAAGGAATCAGCTTTCGTTAGCCTTTTGTCGGAATGAAAGCCCAGAGGAACCCGGGCGGTCAGCCCCTGAGCAATTGTCTCCGCATCCCAAGCTTTGGTGATGTGATACATTAGTCTGCAGACACCTGTCCAAAACGCGGTAACTTGGTTGCAGAACATCAAGGCATATTTTCAACTGGGAGCCACTCAGCATTCATACCACAGGTTCGGACAGTTGAGTCTCCTCGGAATATGTCGAGGGATTTCCTCGATCATCTAGCGGGGATTAGTGTCCGCTCTTTGCTTCACGTCATACGATTTGATCATGTCGTCATGGTTTGCCATCGAATTGTGCTGATTCTCCAACTCTTGTACAAATCGAGCAGAGCATGAGGCTCATCGCAAGAGGACTGCACTTCTCAGTATGGGATCTTCCTTAACGGTAAGAAGGTGGTCAGCCCATTCTTTACGTTTGGGTCCTCTGAGACATTGAAAATCCGGTTTGACCCTACGAACTTCAAGATCAGCGAGAATGTACCAGGTTGATCTGTAGCACTCTCCACAGCCGTGGAGCCTAAATGTCGCGACGTATCTCGGCAGATCTAGGACTTGTCAAGGGACTGGTAGGCTTCCTTCTGGTTCAAACGGCTGATATAGAGGGCGTTCGTGGGAGAAAGCACAAGGCTACGACATGACGGTCGGCATGAGTGCCTGTTCCTGTATACTATTATAGTTAGTTTCTTATTTTGAATTTAGTTTTATTTAATAACTAATTTAGCTAGAAGCAGGCAGGCGAAGAGCCTCCAACGTGGATGATTCATTGTGGGTATGGCACTAGTTGTGTGAAGGAGCTGAGGCGGGAGGTGGTTGAACGCCTCCGGGGGTAGAGCCCTTCCGGACTCCAAGAGACCAACCGTGAACCTTGTTCCTCCGCTCGCCCACCGCTTATACACCGCTGGCATACTGTTCGCATACTGTACATCCTGGTCATCCTGCTCACCCGGCTTTGCCGATTCTCTGCTGAGCTTTCGCTCTTGCTGGCAAGTAGAGGAGCAGATCCCCACCGATCATATTGCTTTTCTACGCTGTGCCGCCTCCGCCTCTATTCCCATCGGTGAGGCCGGTGGAAGCGAAATTCGCGCGGTTCCAAACCAAGGATACGTGGTCATATTAAGACGATTGAGACGAAGAAAAGGCAACGCGACGCGAAAGCGGAATTTTAGGGTAAAAGTAAAAGGCGATATACTAATTAGATTTCCTCCTTAAAATTCAGAGCGTAAATTTTCCCAATCTAGCATGCTAAATACATAAATCAAACACATCGTAAAACAGAGATCCCAACCTCAAGTTTCTGCAGTGTTTGATTCGGGATCGATCGGGATATAAGCACAGTGCATCGACCCGCAACAACCTTGTGGTGCGTGTTAGCAACTTCAAGGCTTCTAAATGTTTTGGTCAGGAAAATTCTCTATACCGTGTGTCGGCTGCAAGACGAAACCGCCGCAGCAAGGTTTCAACGCTCTTCGTGACCCGGGTTGTCATTCCTGAACATATGACGGGCGCCGTTATGCTTTGGTCGTCCCATACAGTACCCGACCAGCTCGTGCACGCGACCAGCTCGTGCACGGTTTTCCTCACCAAAATATGCCAAAATACACCTTTTCTACCACCTATAACTTTATAACCTTAATATAAATTTTTATAAAAATTAAAATATAGTTTATTAAATACTAAAATAATAATTTTATATAAAAATATTACAATATATAATAATATATAAATACTTAAAATTAAGTTAAAACGGTCTTTTTTAATAAAATATAAAATATAAATTATTATTAATAATAACATTATTATATATCTGTATAATTACAGCACCTGTCGTACCGAACGCGTGCTTACGCGTACGGTACACCAACTACGCGTTTACGCGTTCGGTGCACCAACCACCTGCTTACGCGTCTAGTGCACCCCTGAAGCACTGACTAATTAGGGGGAGGTCGCATCAGTATATAGACCACGTAGTCTGCTTTAATATAAGAGACAGTTACCATCCAAACAAGCATATAATACTACATGTATTTCGTGCCTGTGGATACAACTCACTCGTGCTATTAAGTTAGTACGAACACTGATCAGTAAGCGCGCACAGATCAGCAATTACTTGATACCTCCCCCCGAGCGATATACACGACAGCGACCACCTGTTTAGACTCCTAGTACGACCTACTGGAAGGTCGGAAGTTGGGGATTACGGACTTATCTCCAACTCTGTATACTTATTTAAGTCTTAGTATGGTTTACCGGAAGTTATAGACGCAAATACAGACCTATACAGAACCCCTATCCTTAACCCCCTTAAACCTTAAACCTCTTCGGACCTTTTGCGGAAACCCTCTACCCTCCTATAAACCATTACGGACCCATTAATTAATTTTACGGACTGTTATAAGACCTCCCCCACCCGTTACAAGCTGCTACCACCCGCTACGCACCATACTATACTATAGTATGGCAGACATTAGCAAGCAAGTCAGTAAAGGTTAAAAGAAGTGGAGACAAGGAGTCAATGTTACGTCTATAAACGATGTTAATGACTACATTAGTTTTAAAATCCTTAAATACAAACACTTTAAGCTTATAAATGACGACCTGTGGGAGCAATACTAGGAAGACTTTGCGGACTTTACGGAAGCTATTTTTAAGGCCTGCAACCCTGCTACTATCCATAAACTACGAACCCTTTTACGTGACCAAGGTATATGGGTTAAAAGGAATAAACGAGTTACTGTTATATAGTCCTTATATAATATAATACACAAGAAGGACTAAACGGAATAGACTAAAGAGGAAATCCTAGACCAGTTCTAAGAAACTAAGGAACTCTTTACTTCTTCTAAACTTAATGTAATCGCTAGCCTTATACCTGACCTACTTAACTAAATTCGTCCTATAAACCTAAGCGACTTTAGACTTGACCTTATTGGCCAAAATACACCCTACTCTCAAGTTACGGATTATAACACCCCTGTAAACCAAAATACGGACTAAATTACCCCTGCTATTTAAGTTACAGATCTACAAGCCATATACCCGCAAGCTATAGATCCGCAAGTTATAGATCCGCAATCTACCTAAGTAAAGACCTATGGCAAGGAGCTAGCTAACCTAGCTAAGCTCTATACCGACGAATCTAAGTACAGCGGTGAAAATGATAATTTTAACTTTAAACTAACTATCTTTACGGACCTCTACTAGAAGGCTGATATTCCTAAACAAGAGTTTAGCCAAGCCTACTCTATTATACTGCGCGGCCTAGCACTTAACCACTACTACACCAACCTTAAGAGTAACCCCCTTGGTGTCCCCTTTAATAAGCTATACAAAGCTACCCGCAACTACTTTAAAGGACCAGAATATAGGCGTGATATTCTTACCTAATGAAATACAACCAAGCTACGGACCGTAATCAACAAGAACACCGAAAAATTGACTATAGAGTGTCTGTAAATCCTTATTAAAGACCTCCGGCACCTATAGCACGGCCTTAACGCCAAGCTTTAAACAGACGACTTTCTGCACAATAAACTTATTACGGCTTGCCAGGAAGTAGAGCCCTGCAAGTACGCCTATTATAAGCCTATAGACACCTTAGCTGGCCTTATTAATAACCTACGCTCCTCTATTGTAATGTACGAAGTCTTAAACCTACTGGGCAGCACTTAAGCCTTCGCCACAGATATTTAATATCCGCAGACAGACTTAGACGTCTACTTTACGGACCGCCGTTACCGCTAGCAGTACCTATACCGACCAAGTCCCACTTGTAACCCCCGCAGTAACTCCCGTACGAAAGCATACCCCCACAGACAAACAAACTAGAAATGCTTCGTGTGTGGTAAGAAAGGATATTAGTCTACAAGGCATACCTAGAAAGAACGTAATAGGTCTAAGAAGAGATTTAATAAACAGATTAGCCAGTTTATCTTAGAATACAAAGATGTCACAGGGCGCAGAACAGTGGCAGCTGAATGTATGTATTCGAGGAGTCTACAAGACGTTGCGCGATCGATCGTAAGGGTCGAGGGCGTAAGGAGGTGATGTACCTACGCGTAGCTGACGTAAGCTATACGCGAGGTGTACGCGAGAGCACGGGGCTCTCC